>SMTZ1_10003452_pt1 | contig 29406 bp, 31 predicted proteins | sample DeeMarSWOR136_30_FD_25667 | JGI IMG/M metagenome (IMG submission 25667) | reverse complement strand
AATCGGGATTTATTGCAACGTGACAATACTAGTATAATCTCCGTCTATCAAATCCCGATTATCAGGGCCACTCCTGTGCATTTATAAGGGCATACCAAAAAAAGACATCTCCGTGCTCTTAGCTATATTTAGTTTCTCAGGAGAGCATATTATTGTGTGCATTGGGCAGAATCGATAAAGCTGTAGGATGGTCATGAGCTCTTTTCCTCTGTTCCGAGGCTCCCGGCCTGGTCTTTTCTACGACTTATCTGCGGCGGGGAACTCTTGCCCCCTCCGCATTCCCCCGACAACTCGCGGGGGCTGCGGCTTCCCCCACTGATAAGTCGTGAAAAGCACAGCGGCCTCCCGCCAGTCACAGCAGCAAAGATCTCATGCCCCTTGCCGACATTGGAGACTATTTGATGCTCTCAGTAGTAGATGATGCCGAAATTGAGGTGAAAGGACTCTCTGATCAAGTGGCCGGGAGCACAAGTGGGGAGGGGTTAATGTTCCCCTTCCAGCATCTTCCGCAGAGATCCTGTAACCCTCTCGATGAGTTGAGGCATAGATTTTCTGTTGTAAGTGCCTGTTGAGATAGGGCTGCCCAGCTGAATTGCGATTGATCCCCCTTTTAGCCTGAAGCTCCCCCGTGGCATAATCACGTTGCTCCCTTTAATGGCTACCGGGACAATTGGCGAGCCTGATGCTATGGCAAGTTGAAAGGCCCCTCTCTTGAGCGGCTGCAGATGTCCATTTCTGCTCCGTGTTCCCTCGGCAAATATGACGAGTGAGGTGCCGTTCCTGATCATATCCACCGCCTGCGTGAAGGTGCGCCTCGCCTTTGCCGGAGAGGACCTGTGGATACTAATATACCCTGCCTTCCCCATCGCCCAGCCAAGGATTGGGACGCGCATTATTTCCTCCTTAAAGATGAATTTGAAATCAACCGGGAGCGTTGCCAGAAGGGCGAATATATCGAAGATACTCAAGTGATTCGGGATATAGATACAGGGCCTCTCCTTCTCTATTGTATCGAGACCATCTACTTGCACCGTTACGCTGCTGGCCCACAGGATAATCCTTGACCAGGGCACAGCACAGTAGAAATGGACCTTCCTGCCATTGTGGGAAAAGACGGAGACAAAGGCTACAACCATCACCCAGATGAGGGTGTTCAGTACCCCGAATACCCAGATGAAGATGGATCTTATCATAACGATTCGTGAAGCTTAAGGCAGCAAGGCAATGGCCTGACTCCCCCACCTTGAGGACTCAGGATTCGGAATCAATACAAATTCAACAAGGAAGGCAGTACCTTAACTTCTTGAAGTGCCTCGACAAGCTCCAGAAGCCCCAATCCCCAAATGAACCAGAGCGAATTTCGTAATGGTGTTCTAAACAGATCGATATTCACAACGTATTCTTTGGGTTCTTGCAGCAATGAAAATGACGGAAAGAACATCGGCGTGCGTTGACAATAGTCCTCAAACTCTTTCCCATGAGTCCTTCTCAGGTTCGTTTCCTCATAATTGATTACCTGAGGGTAGTATAGCACGAAGCCGAGAATTATAATCGCTGGAACGGTGACGGTTTCTGTGGCCATCCCGAGCCCCACTGCACCCAATAAGCTAAAGAAATATAGAGGATGACGGCAAATTGAGTAAGGGCCTGACTGAATAAGGCAGTTGTCCTTGTACCCGGAAATGTACATCGAGCACCACAGACGGCCAATTGTTGCAATCCCTGCCATTACTGCACCAGCAAAGAAGAGAATATCCGCCACTGCGCTCGCGTCCTCCAAACACCTGTGTGAACACAGAATCAATAACAACAGGAATGCCCCGAACAAACGGGATATTACTGCACGATACTTGCTAAAAAACATATTTTCCTCCTCCATCTCTCGCGCCACCTCTGTGGAGCTAAAAGTAACTATGGAGCCCGGGAAGATAGTTAACACCGAAGTAGGTGAAGAGCACCGAGCCAAAGCCGATTATACTCATTATGGCCATCCTCTTTCCCCTCCACCCGCGGACGAACCTGGAGTGGAGCATTGCGGCATAGATAAGCCATGTTATCAGAGACCATGTCTCCTTTGGATCCCAGCTCCAGTAAGATCCCCACGCGGAGTAGGCCCACACCGAGCCGGTGATAATACCCAGCGTGAGAAAGATAAAGCCAATAACGATACTGTGATAGGAAAGCTCGTCCAAGATCTCTCTTCCCGGCAGGAGTCTCAAGAAAGGCCGTGACCCTCCTGCCTCGCCCAATCCCTTTAAGAGGTACATGAGTCCAAGGCCACATGCTATGGTAAAGGCGGCATACCCAAAAAAGCAGGTGAGGACATGGCTTATGAGCCAGTTACTTTGCAGGGCGGGAATGAGCGGCTGTATCCTGCTGTTGACATGTGGCGAAAACGAGGCATATGCCATAGCGAGGAAGGCAAATGGGATAACAAAGGCCCCAAGGCTCCTGCTCTTGATCCGCCACTCTATAATGAGATACAGCAAGACTGTGGCCCACGCGAAGAAGATGAGCGACTCATAGAGATTGGAAAGGGGTGCATGGCCGATCCCGAGCTTGTATGACTCAACCCACCTCAGGATGAGGGCAAAGGTCTGGGCAATGAGCCCAACAAAGGCGACAAGTGAGGCAAGAGGGCCCCAGAATTCCCTTCCGGTAACCGTTCTGAATAGGTAGAAGATGGATGAACCAAAATAGACAAAGGTTACCCAGCTGAGGATTGTGGCATTGATGGTCATACTGCTACCTCTGCCTCTTTGAGATGCTTTAGAAGGTGTTCTGTTTCACGCTTCAGACCAACGGGATCTCTATTGCTCGTAGCACTTACCATTATCCTTGTTCCCCCTTGTTGCTCATCTAACCTTACCCATACCCTCTTGTGGGAGGAAAAAAAGGTGATAAAGAAGCCAACTACGATAAACAAGGCGCCAATTGCCACAATGGACACACCTGGATCACGGCTGAGTTGAAGACCGGTATAGTATTTGTTTTCAATCTTATCGAGCTTGAAATAGTAGGGTTGAAAGAGGCCGGGGTTAAATTTCGGGACCCTTTCCAGGAGCCAGGGAATGCCCTCTGTAATTCTTTCTATCTCCTTGAATATCCACAGGCTCATATTCCCTTGAGCAGATTGGATGCTTAAAAGCACGGCCGGTCCCATGGACATGAGATTGTCCTCTATCCTTTCAATCGTTACCCTTGCATCGTGCTCCTTCAGGTAAAATGAATCCCTCAGCTTGACCGGTATGGTAGTTTTCCTCCCGTCGCCTTGTTGGATACTGAGGTATGCCTGGCCACCTGGAATAGTTCCATAGCTTGCCTGATAGAACCTGATCCCATGGAATGTGATTGGATGATTGACCAGTAAGGGCCCCTGGTACACAATCTCGTTATCCTTGAGGAAGCTCAGATGTGACCGGTACTCCTTTGGCATCCCGTTGTCATAATAGGCAATGGAGAACGCATCACACCTGACTGTGAAATCCAACTCCTTGCTCCCCTTTTGCCTTGTCAGGCTTACCACATTGGCGGATTCCCCCTCAGGTATATTCACAAAGGCCTCAAAGCCTAACAGGGAGCCTATTACCGCACCTGCGATCACTATCAAGATACTGGCATGAATAATATAGACCCCGAAATGGGAGTATGCCCCCTTTTCCCCATAGAAAAAGGTGGTCTTGGGTGTGTCTTTTCTCCTGACCCTTTTGTATCTTCTCCGGAGAAGGTCTTCTACCCTCCTGATGGCTTGATCCAGCCTTCTCCCGATTGTGAGGGTCCTCTCAGGGGGGAGGTCATCAAACGGCTTGCTCCTGTCAGGGGATGGTGTCTTCTTGAAAAGCCTCCAGGAAGTGGGGAACCTGTTCAGGGAACAGGCTATCAGGTTCAAGGACAGGAGGCACATCAGGATGATGAACCAGGCGGAGTGGTACATATCAAATAGTTGAAGGGATTTGAAGGCCTCAATCAGCCCGGGGCTGAGATGACGCAGGGATTCACCTCCATCGTATTGTTGGGGTATAATCGTCCCCACTATAGAGGCAACTGCAATGATAATTAAAAGGGAGATAGTTAATTTCGGTGAGGAAAAGAGGGACAGGATTGTGTGTTTCATTCTCAACTACACCTCAGGCTAACCGTACCTCCTCATTGGTCAGGTAGCAGGCTGGATCCTCCCCCCATATATCGCCGGTGACTGCCTCTGCCCTGGCGCGAAAGTTACCGCCACATATATCAAGCCACCTGCACCTGGCACATCTTCCCGTTACATACCGCTTTTTATCCCTCAGTTGAGCCATGAGAGGATCGCTCAGGTCAGACCATATTTGACTGAAGGGCATGGATAGCACGGTGCCAAGGGAATGTTGACGCCAGAATTGATCAGCATAGACCGCACCATCCCAGTTTACGCAACCTATTCCTTCACCTGAGCTATTTCCGCCATTCATCCTGAGCAGCTCCAAGACCTCAGCTGACCGGGGGTTATTTTCCCTGAGCATCCTCAGATAGAGATAAGGGCCATCAGCGTGATTATCAACGGTCAGGACCTCCCTTTTCCCTCCCCTTTCATACATTTCCCTCGTCCTGTCGATGATAAGGTCTACCATCTGCCTGGTTTCATCGTGGGAGAGATCTTGATTCATTAACGCTGATCCCCTGCCAGAGTAGACAAGGTGATAGAAGCAGATCCTCTGGATGCCCATCTCCTCTACGAGATCAAAGATACCGGGCACCTGATCGGCATTCAGCCTGTTTATAGTGAATCTTAACCCCACCTTGAGTCCTGCCTGCTGACAGTTCCTTATCCCATCAAGTGCCATTTGAAAGGCGCCCTTCGCACCCCTGAAATGATCATTCACCTTTTCCAGCCCATCAAGGCTTATGCCGACATAGGACACACCAGCATCTTTCAAGAGCCTGGCCTTCCCTTTATCAATGAGGGTGCCATTGGTGGAGAGAACTGCCCTCATGCCGCTACCCACGGCATGCTTGGCCAGCTCAATCACATCAGGCCTTAGCAAGGGTTCCCCGCCTGAGAAGAGAATAACTGGCACACCAAAGGTGGCCAGATCATCGAGCAGATCAAGGCCTTGAGCTGTGGTTAGTTCCCTCTCGCTGCCCAGGTAAACGGCCCTGGCATAACAGTGCATACAGTTTAAATTACACGCCCTTGTCATGTTCCAGACGACTACCGGTTTCTTGTCAGACGCAAACTGGAGCAGATGAGGAGGGAGGTTCCTTGAGTGCCTGCCGTATCTGAGGGGATCAGAAGGCTCAACTGTTCCGCAGTATAATTTTGATATGCCGATCATCGTCTGTCCTTGCTGAATGTCTCGCAAGTGCTTGTCCATATTCCATTTCCTTCTTGGGCCTGTCAAGAACTTTATGTAATTGATGATCGTGGCAGGGGAGAGGGCGGCCAGGGTAACGTCAAAGTTAACGGTATGGGTATCTCTTTTTTTGCCTTATGCCCTTAAACAGGGGGCTGTGCAGGGCAGTTTCAAAATGGTGTATTTCTGACCAATCAATGGAATCCATTGCGAAAGCCTATATACACCATTTTGAAACTGCCACGAGATTTGACTATGAGAGGGCATAGCAAAAAAAGAGATACCCATACCTTCACCCTGTGGAATAGGGACATGCCAAATGAACAGACACGGTTTGTCCTATAAGCCGATCACAGCCTTAGGCAATGGTAAAAGATTATTCCACAGGGCAGGCAATAGGCTTAGGAATCAGCAGGTTATGTTTCACTATGACGTGGTCCTGAGAGGGCGACAATCTGTGTTGATAATTTCCTCCAGTATTGCTAATCTGATTGAAGTTGTTCGGAGCCCCAGCTTTTGAGCGTTACTCACCAACTGAGAGGGAGGAAAAATGGCAATCAAGGTTATAATTGGAAGGAAAGTGGCGCCGGGAAAACAAAGGGATTTGCTTCCCCTTTTGATGGAACTGCGGGCAAAGGCCATGAACCAGAAGGGATACATCTCTGGGGAGACATTGAAGGGGATAAGCGACCCAGACCGATTTCTTGTGATAAGCACCTGGAATAGCTTTGAGGACTGGAAGGCCTGGGAGAATAACCCTGAGCGAGTAAAGATCCAGGCGGAAATCGATACAATATTAGAGGAAAAGACAGTCGCTAAGGCCTATCTCTATGGATAGGTCTTTTAAAAGCCCTTGCCCACAGTGAGGAAAAAGGTAATATCAGCCCCGGCATTCCCGGAGTTCTTGAAATCCTCTATGGCTCCTCCCTGAACGGATATCCCGCCTTCGGTGAGATAGTTTATACCCACCAGGGAGTCATATATCCTTCTGTCCAGCATTTGAAGGCCTGTCTGTTTGAATGGCCTGGCTATACAATTTACCTGTGCCAAAAGGGAGAGCCGTGAACTCAGCTTATACTCCGCTCCCAGCATGATCTCATAGAACTCGCTCAGTGTTACGCCCTCTTGGTCAAAGGCATCCCCCGGGAAGATAACGTCGGCGTTGAGATAAGCGGTGAGTCCTCTCATATCCTTTTGGAGCAACAGGCCGAAACCGTAATCGGCCTTACCGCTTCCCAGTGCCCTGTCCTCATCCCCGGTCGGGATTTTAACCCCCAGCCGCGTGCTCAGGCACGGCAGGATATCACCCTCATCCCATACCTTTCCCTTTATCCATAAGGCCAGGTCACCTATCCCTGAAGACTTTTCTCCGTTACCTGAGATGAACGCCGTGTCATTCCTTTTGACACAGTACTCATATTCGTTTTCCACCTGGTCTTTCCTGATCGATCCCTCAGCGTTGAAAGCCTCCTCGAACTCCAAAATGGCGTGATCCATAATACCGGAGTACCTATAAACAAAGGGGAGGCAGACGCCCATTTCGAGACCCGGTACGATACCGTACTGTACATCCAGGGACGCCCTGATCATTTCCATATCAACAACGCCCTCGTAGTTTGTGCTGCTTCCGGAAAGAAGCGTATTGGTAATGGCAATATTGAGACGAAGGGAACCTTGACCTTTTGGGAGGGTCTCGGCCTTGTCAGGGATGGGCTGGAGAAAGAGGAGCTGGATCGGTGTCTGGTTTACAATAGGGATAGGCCCTGATTTTTCCTCACACCGACTCTCCAGGTGAAAGGGGTAGGCATTTCCCGCATAAAGAAAGAGGAACAGTCCAATGGGACATGCTATCCAGTGGAAGAATCTTAAGTCAGCCCCTGCCCATGTAAGGAATGGCCCTATTAATCTCCTGAGCTTCTGAATCAACGCGCTGTTTTTCCCCTGGGTCTACTTCAACTATCTCGATGCCAGCACTGAGAAGAAGGGCAGCCGTGACCGCTGTCATACCTGCACCCGATGCCAAGGAGGCAACTACTTATCAGGACAGGCAAGGATCATACCCTCAATCGATAAATCTCACTGCTGGGCCCGAATCCCTTTCCTCTATCCATCCTATGTGAAATGCCCGCTCGCCCATCGCCTGAACTTGATGCACAACATCCTGGACGTCCTTCTCGGCCACGGTAATTATCAAGCCGATACCGTTGTTGAAGGTCCTCATCATCTCCGCGTCGGTGATATTTCCGGCCTCCCTGATAAAGTGAAAGATAGCCTGAGGCGTCCATGATGATCGCCTGACTACTGCCTGGCACTCCTTGGGCAGGATCCTGGGGAGGTTCTCTGTTATTCCCCCTCCAGTAATGTGGCAGATGCCGAATATGGAGAAGTTCCTTATGAGCCGACCCATGAGCTTGACGTAGATCTTTGTTGGCTCGAGTAGTTCTTCCCCAACTGTACGGCCAAGTTCATCAACATAGTCGCTCACGGAGAGCTTAAGCAAGTCAAAAAATATCCTCCTGACCAGCGTATAGCCATTACTGTGAAGCCCACTGGAGCCTATCCCGATCAGCTGGTGTCCAATGGCTATCTCACTGCCGTCGGTGATCTGATCGGCATCTACTATCCCCACGGCGAACCCGGCAAGATCATATTCATTTTGGGTATAAAATCCAGGCATTTCAGCTGTCTCCCCCCCGATGAGGGAACAGTTAGCCTCCTCGCAGCCTCTGCTAATACCCTTTACGATCTCTACTGCGGTGTCATGGTTGAGTTTGCCCATTGAGAGATAATCGAGGAAAAAGAGTGGAGTTGCGCCTTGTACGAGGATATCATTAACGCACATGGCTACCAGATCTATTCCGACCGTATCATGCTTATCGAGCATAAAGGCTATCTTAAGCTTTGTGCCCACTCCATCAGTGGATGAGACAAGGACGGGTTTCTTGATGTTCCCCAAATGAACCGAATAGAGACCGGCATAGCCCCCGATGTCGCTCATCACATTTGATGTAAATGTCTCCCTTACCAGGGGCCTTATACCGTCTACAAATCTCTTACCGGCATCTATGTCGACACCTGCCTCCGCGTACCTGTCCTTAATTCCCTCATCTGCCATGATCTTTACCTTGCATTGGCCTTAGGGCGCTCGGATATACTCGCCCCTTGAAACCCGATAGCGCTAAGGGACTCGGGCGTTCACCTCTCTGCTACCCAATTTCTTGACGAAATTCAACTATTATCTTCCTCCTCTCCCATTAAATCCTGTAACATGAGGGTATCTTGAAGAAGGTCGCCTGGAGATCCTTGGCAAGCGAGTGAGGGGGAAAGGCCAGCACAAGGAAGGATGCGAGGCAAAGAAAATTTTGACTATGGCCGATGTTGTGTAGTATGAAGATAAGATTTTAACGGGAGGAGCAGGGAGATGCGTGAATTCGCGAGGATTGAGCGATTACCTCCTTATGTCTTCGCCAGTGTCGACGAGTGGAAGATGGATGCGAGACGAAGGGGTGAAGACATCATTGATCTGGGGATGGGCAACCCGGATTTGCCTACACCTCAGCATATTGTAGACAAGATGGTAGAGGCGGTGCAGAAGGGAAAAAATCATAGATATTCGGCCTCAAGGGGGATCACCAAGCTTCGACGGGCCGTCTGTGATCGGTACAAGGGCAGTTTCGGGGTTGAGCTCGATCCCGACGAGGAGGCTATTGTGACTATCGGGGTGAAGGAGGGGATATCTCACTTGGTCTTAGCCACCATATCCCCTGGTGATGTAGTCTTTGCCCCTAATCCTACATATCCCATTCATCCATATTCGGCAATTATTGCCGGAGGCGACCTGAGGGGGATTCCCATTGGGCCGGACAGGGATTTTTTTGAGGATCTCTTGACAGCGACAAAGCAGACATGGCCAAGACCAAAGATGCTGATCATCTCCTATCCCCATAACCCGACTACAAATGTAGTGGATATAGACTTCTTTAAGAAGATCGTGGAATTCTGCACCGATCATGAGATGATGGTCATTCACGACTTTGCCTATGCAGATCTGGTGTTTGATGGTTACAGGCCTCCAAGTTTCCTTCAGGTATCCGGGGCCAGGGAGATAGGCGTTGAATTCTTTTCCCTTTCCAAGAGCTATTCCATGCCTGGCTGGCGCGTGGGTTTTTGCCTTGGCAACAGGGAGATAATAATGGCCTTGCGGCGAATAAAGAGCTATCTGGACTACGGGGTTTTCCAGCCAATACAGATAGCCTCTATTATAGCCTTAAAGGGACCTCATGACTGTGTGAGGGAGATAGCAGAGGTCTACAGGGAGAGGCGGGATACCCTGATCAGTGGCCTGGAGAGGGTTGGGTGGAACATTGAAAAACCCAAGGGCACCATGTTTGTATGGGCCAAAATACCGGATAGATATGCAGAGATGGATTCTCTGGAGTTCTCAAAATTGCTCATAAAAGAGGCTAAAGTGGCAGTCTCACCGGGCGTAGGCTTTGGGCAATATGGTGAGGGATACGTCAGGTTTGCCCTGGTTGAGAACAAGCACAGGATTAACCAGGCGGTAAGGGGGATTAGAAGGATCCTTTAGGGGAGTTAGTAAATGCCCCAGATAAAGGTCGGCTTGATTGGGTTTGGGACAGTGGGGGCAGGTATGGTAGAGGCCCTGAGCACTAACCGCAAGTTGATAGAGGACAGGGTTGGCGCGGGGATTGTGCTCAAGAGGATTGCGGACCTGGATATCGACTCAGACAGGGGTGTTGAGGTTGACCCTGAAGTGCTCACCACTGATGCAATGGAGGTGGTCAATGATCCTGAGATAGATATTATTGTGGAGCTGATGGGCGGCTGTGATCAGGCCATGGACTATATTCTAGCCGCTATGGAGAGGGGGAAACAGGTGGTTACTGCCAACAAGGCCCTGATTGCCCAGCATGGCAGGCTCCTGTTTGAGACAGCGGAACGATATGGCGTTGAGGTGGCCTTTGAGGCAAGTGTTGCCGGGGGCATTCCCATTATCAAGGCCCTGAGAGAGGGGCTGGCTGCAAACCGAATCAAGGCGATCCTGGCTATTGTGAACGGCACCTCCAATTACATCTTAACCAGGATGACAAGAGAGGGGGTCTCCTTTGATGAGGCGCTCTCAATGGCAAAGAGCTGTGGCTATGCAGAGGCGGACCCCACCCTTGATATTGACGGCAGTGATGCCGCCCATAAACTGACCATCCTTGTCTCCCTGGCCTTTGGGTTCCCCTGTAGATATGAGGATGTGTACCGGGAGGGGATTGAGACGGTGTCCCCTGAGGATATCAGGTTTGCAGGGGAGTTGGGCTATTGCTTGAAATTGCTGGCTGTTGCAAGGGAGGTAGATGGGCATATCGAGGCCAGGGTACACCCTGCCTTTGTCCCCCTGGACCACATCCTGGCAAATGTCAATGAGGCATATAACGCGGTTTATGTTGAAGGTGATTTTGTAGGACCTACGCTATTCTATGGTCTTGGTGCGGGCAGAAGGCCTGCAGGCAGCGCTGTTGTCTCTGATTTGATGGATATAGCCAGGAATCAAATGAAAGGTATTACAAGGAGGGTCTCGCCTCTCTCCTTTGCACGCCCGCCCGCCAGGGAGCTCTCTCTTAAGCCCATGGATCAGCTCGTCACCGGTTATTATCTTCGATTTTCCGCGCTCGATAAACCCGGGGTGCTCTCCAGGATATCAGGCATTCTCGGTGCTCACAACATCAGCATTGCCTCTGTTATCCAGAAAGGCAGAGGGGGCCACGGCTCTGTCCCGGTAGTTATGCTCACCTATGAGGCAATGGAGAGGGATGTCAGGAAGTCCCTTGAGCTGGTAGATAAGCTTGATGTCGTCACTGAAAGGACAGTTCTCTTTAGGGTAGAAAGGGAGACAGATAGCTAAATGTATATAGTGTGTCTAGATCTTGAAGGGATTCTGCTGCCTGAAATCTGGATCAGCGTGGCGGAAAAGACCGGCATAGAGGAGCTGTCACTGACTACCAGGGATATTCCCGATTTTGATCAGTTGATGAGAAGGAGGCTGGAGATCCTCAAGAGGGCCAGCCTCAAGATCAGGGATATCCAGGAGATAATCCAATCAATTGAGCCCTTGGAGGGCGCAATTGAGTTTCTTGACCGGGTGAGAGAGGGGTTTCAGCTCATTGTCCTCTCCGACACATTTGTCGAGTTTGCCGATCCCATCTTAAAGAAGCTCAATAGACCTGCCTGCTTCTGCAATTCCCTTGTCATCGATCCCGATGGTGTCATAGTCGATTATCAACTTCGACAAAGGGACGGAAAAAGGCATGCGATAAAGGCACTGAAGGGATTGGGCTTTAAGGTAATCGCAATAGGAGACAGCTACAACGATACTACGATGCTCAGCGAGGCGAACGAAGGGATTCTCTTTAGGCCACCGGAGAACATAAAAGGAGAGTTCCCGCATTTCCCCGTTATTGAAACCTATGAAGGGTTAGAGGCTGAGCTGGAACGGTACTTAGAAAAGGGGAGTTGAATGCAGGAGAGGAGGAATCTCGCCTACTACAGGATTATCTATGCGGATTGTGACTCAATGGGTATAGCCTATTACTCGAATTATCTCAAACTCTTCGAGATAGGCAGGAGTGAACTGCTGCGGGACCTGGGCGTCACATACCGAGAGGTTGAGGATCGTGGTTACCATTTGCCGGTCACAGAGGCCTATGTAAAATACGTTAAACCCGCTCACTACGACGATCTATTGAGGATTGAGACCGTGATTGGTTTTGTAAAGAGGGCAAGTAACAGATTTGATTACGCCATCTACAGGGGAGAGGAGGCGATTGCACGGGGCTATACAGTCCATGCCTGTTTGGATAGGGGGAACCGGATCATTCGTCTTCCGGATTTTCTCCTTACTATCTTGAGAGGAGCGGAAGCATGAACGTAGTCCTCTTTGGCCCCAACGGGAGTGGGAAGGGGACCCAGGGTAAGGTCATAGAGGATAGATTTCAGATACCCCATATCGAAACAGGTATCATATTCAGGGATAATATATCCAGAGGGACAAGTTTCGGGAAACAGGCCAGGGCCTATGTAGAGAGGGGAGAACTGGTTCCCGATAAGATTACCATACCGGCGGTGCTCGAGAGGCTTAAAGAGGCGGATTGCACTAAAGGCTGGCTCCTGGACGGTTTTCCGCGAAACCTTACTCAGGCTGTTAAGTTGAATGAGGCATTGAGGCGGGAGGGTATGGTCATAGATGTCCTTATTGAAATTATCCTGGAGCGTGAGACAGCTAAGAGGAGGATAATGGGCCGAAGGGTCTGTGTAAATGATAACAATCATCCGAACAATATCAATATAGAGGCAATCAAGCCGGATGGGAATCGGTGCAGGATATGCGGTGGAGAATTGAAGACAAGGGATGATGACCAAGACGGGGCGGCCATTGATCAGAGACATGATATCTACTACGATACGGAAAATGGCACCCTCGCTGCGGTACAGTATTTCAAGGACTTATCAGGTGCAACGGGTATCCCAGCTGTCGTGGAGCTCAATGGCAGGGGGAGTGTCGAAGAGGTAACGAGGTATTTGATAGACAAGCTCGGTCAGTCTGGTTTCTAAATGATGTCTCATTATTCCGTATCCAAAACAAGAGAGGGGTTATAGTGAAATTTTCAATCAGTCCGGAGGGAGAAAGGTTTGCCCTTCCCAAAGAAGATGATTACAAGCAGGAGTACGAGAGGCTATCGAACATCACAAAGAGGGAGAGGGAAAAGGGGAGGGAGATAGTTGTCGTTATGGGTCTTGGCTTTGTCGGGGCGGTTATGGCCGCGGTGGTGGCGGATAGTGTGGATAAAGAAACAGGAGAGCCCAATAGATTTGTGATCGGCATGCAGAGGCCAAGCATCCGGAGCTTCTGGAAGATTCCCCTGTTGAACAGGGGTATTTCCCCTGTCAGTGCCCAAGACCCCACTGTTGCACAACTGATTGAGAAAGGTGTCAGGAAGAAGAAAACCCTCGCAGCTACCTATACCTATGATGCCTTGAGATTTGCTGATGTCCTGATCGTTGACGTGCAGTGCGACTTTGTAAAAGAGGGGCTGGGAGATCTCGAGAGTGGCTATGTTGAGATGGATGCCATTGAGGAGAGTTTCAAGATAATTGGTGGACTCATTGAACCAGACTGTCTTGTCCTGATTGAAACAACGGTGCCTCCAGGAACAACCGAGTATATTGCCTATCCCATCATCAAGGCAGCCTTTAAGAAAAGGGGCATAGCCGCTGAACCGCTTCTGGCCCACTCTTTTGAAAGGGTGATGCCTGGGCGGGATTATGTAAGATCCATTCGCAATTTCTGGCGGGTGTGTAGTGGTATAAACAGGGAAAGTGAGCGCAGGGTGGGCAAGTTCCTGAGCGACATTATAGATGTCCAGAACTATCCACTGACTGTCCTTGAAAGGCCCATTGAGAGTGAGACATGCAAGATTGTGGAAAATAGCTACAGGGCTACAATCCTGGCCTTTCTGGATGAATGGAGCCGTTTTGCTGAAACCAACGGGGTTGACATGATCAAGGTTGTCGATGCCATCAAGGTCAGACCCACACACAGCAACATAATATTCCCTGGACCGGGCATTGGCGGGTACTGTCTCCCAAAAGATGGTGGCTTAGGGATATGGGCATACAAACACCTGCTGGGTTTTGAAGACGAGATCTTCAAGATTACCCCTGGGGCCATAAACATCAATGATACGAGGGCCCTCCATGCTGCTCAGCTGGTCAGGGATGCCTTACGGAACATGGGGAGAATCGTTGCGGCCTCGCGGATAGCAATCCTCGGGGCATCCTACCGAGAGGATGTGGGGGACACCAGGTACAGTGGTTCGGAATTGATCGTCAGGAAGCTGACGGAGATGGGCGCGGAAATTAAGGTCCATGATCCCTATGTAAAGCACTGGTGGGAATTTGAGAATCAGGATACGTATCCGGCGGTTGGGGAGAGCCGCGCCCGATTTTTTAGAAATCAGGAACATCTAAGGGAATTGAGGATGTGCCCGACAATAGCCGAGGCCCTAAAGGGCTCTGACGCCGTGGTTCTGGCTGTCAGGCACAAGGAATACCTGGAACTCAAACCGGATGACATTGTGAGGATGGCAGCAGGTCCCGTGGCGGTGGTAGACTGTTTTGGCATTCTGGATGATGGAACGATCGAGAGGCTCTTTGGATTGGGTTGCGAGGTCAAGGGGCTAGGGAGAGGCCATATCCAGAGGATAAAGGAGCGGGTCAGAAGGACATGACAGTCACCTTGGTGCCTATTTCGCATTCCCGGCCGAGATAATTTGTCGCCCTATCCTTATTAACGGCTATCTCTAAGTGCCCGGAGCTACCGATCAGGGCCAGGGGCTGACCTTCTGGCACATCACTATAGGTAGTGCTGATTTTCCGCAAGACCAGACTGCCAATCTTGACAATGAGACCCCTGGATGTGAGAAGGGGACTGAGGTGTCCCCTGGTGATATTGGTAATGATATTTCCGAAGTGGTCTATCCTTATGACCTCGCCAGTAAGGTTGTCGTTCTCCTTGCTGGGAAGAGGGTGGGCGAGAGTGATCGGATTGCCGATTTTTTCTCCGAGGAGCAAGGGGTTAACTCCCCCTGAGAGATGGGCAGCAACGGGTGCAAAGATATCCCTCCCATGAAAGGTGGGACTGATTTCACGCATCCAGTATCTTTTCTCCTTAAGATGGATAACATCTGCGTGTCCCTGCGTCTCTATTACCGGCCAGAAAAGACCGTTATCGGGACCCACAAAAAAGTGGCCCCCTGCCAGTACTGCTATAGGCCTTCTTTTGCCGCCGACCCCAGGGTCAATCACGCCTACATGGACTGTACCTGCCGGGAAGTACGTATAGGCCTCCTTGATTATGGAACTCCCCGCCCGAATTGAACCGGCTGGAACCTGGTGGGTTATGTCTATGATCATTACACCGGGATTGATGGAAAGGATAACCCCTTTCATCATGGCCACATAAGGATCCCTTTCACCAAAATCAGTAGTGAGGGTTATAACGCCCCGACCCCCTCCAGGGACATGGATCTCTTTTTCCATAAGATGGAAATTATCCTATAGAGGGTACTGCGTCAAGAAGGTAATACCCAAGGGGCAGAAGAGCATTTTTGGTTTTATAATTTGATCTTTCAATGTATTTGTGGTATCGAGCTGATCAAGTAAGTTTGTCGGATAAGGGAGGCCTTTGTTGAGAGGTTGTTTTAAAGAGAGAGGGGATTATAGAGATGAGTGCTACACTGATAAGGGGAACAGAGATCAGGGATGAGATATTAAAGGAGATCAAGGCGGAGGTTGACAGGATTAAGGAGGAGCATGGCGTTGTCCCTGGCCTTGTGACCATCCTTGTAGGGGAAGATCCCGCCTCGGTTTCCTATGTTACGGCAAAGATCAGAACGGCCCAGGGCCTTGGATACAAGGAGGTACAGGATAACAGGTCCGAGGACATAGCAGAAGAGGAGCTGCTCTCTCTTATTGATAAGTACAACAGGGATGAGTCCATCCACGGTATCCTGGTTCAACTGCCCTTACCCAAGCACGTTGATGAAAAGAGGGTATTGAATGCGGTTGATCCGGCTGGCATTCAGGAGCTGATTGTCAGGTCCGGTGTGGAGACAGAGGGTGCTGAGGTTGTGGTTGTCGGGAGATCTAATATAGTGGGAAAACCCATCGCCAATATGCTTCTGCAAAAGGCACCGGGCGCAAATGCTACGGTGACTGTAGCCCATACAAGGACAAGGGACTTAGCGTATCACTGCAAGAGGGCCGATATCTTAATCGTTGCGGCTGGTGTCCCTGGGCTTGTCAAGCCTGAGTGGCTAAAGCCGGGTGCATGCGTTATTGATGTGGGGGTAAACAGGGTTGGTGAAAAGATCAGCGAGAAGACTGGTAAAAAGGTCGCAATCCTCAAAGGCGACGTTGACTTTGACAAGGCAAAGGAAATCGCTGGCTATATTACCCCTGTACCAGGAGGGGTTGGTCCTATGACGATTACCATGTTGATGAGAAACACGCTCAATTCCCTGAAATTTCACCTAGGAATCGCCTAAGCCCCCTTTTTGTGCGGTGAATCATCTCTTACATGCCTACAAGCACCCTCGTCCTTTCCACATTGACCCCGTTAGAAACCTTTATACCTAACAGGGTTTGGCTTAAGGAACGTTTCTATCCCAGCTGATCAGGGTAAAAGCCGCTTGCGGACTCTTCATTGTCCCTGCGGATAATTGATCTCCAGTTGGTGGGCCTCTCTTTCCTGGAGTTTCCTTAACTTTTGTACCCATCGAGGGTGAGCAGGAAGGGGAAAGCCAGCCCTTTAGAGGCTGGAAGGGGTAAGTATTCCCCGCCTGCGAGCCCCGAAAGGGTCACCGCGAAAGCACTGAAACGAAAGGACAAGGGTTTTCGCTAATGAAAAATAGAATTTGATATATAATCAACAGGTTATGGAAATACACCCTATAAGACTCCGGAAAGTCCAGGCTCTTTCCCCTTGACGACCTGATTTCAGTGGAAGTACTATGACACCCCGTTTCAAGGAGAAGGGTTATGGAGTTCAGTCTCTTTGGAATACTGCTAGGGTCTTTTGTCCTTGCCCTCTCCGGGGCCCTGATGCCAGGCCCTCTATTGACAGTAACCGTTGTTGAGTCAGCAAGGAGGGGTTTCATGACCGGTCCCTTGCTCATACTCGGGCATGGGATTCTCGAGCTGGCCCTGATAGTAGCCTTAGTCAAAGGGGCTGCATCGTATCTGAAACAGGCCGTGGTCACGAACAGTATATCACTGCTCGGCGGAGGGGTGCTCTTCTGGATGGGCCTGGGAATGGTTATACGGAGCAGGCATATTAGTCTGCCTGTCAATAGCCCCGCTGGAGAAGAGGCGAATAGTGCACATGGGTTTCACCCGGTGGGGGAGGGCATTCTGGTCAGCGCCTCAAATCCCTACTGGTTACTTTGGTGGCTGACTATTGGGCTTGGGTACATGCTTATGGCGATGAGGTATGGCATCATGGGTATGGTGAGCTTTTTTGTTGGCCACATAATGGCCGATTTGATGTGGTACAGCGTGGTGTCTTATGGGGTGAGCAGGGGGAGAAGGCTTTTCACGGATAAGCTGTATCGAGGCATTGTCAGGTTCTGCGGATTGTTTCTCATCCTCTTCAGTTTCTGGTTTCTATTCTCGGGCATGCGATACTTCTTTGGGAAATAGAGAAGAGGCCTCAAATATGACGGGACATGGATTACTGTCTGTAGGTGGAATGCATGCGGTGAGGGAATTGACCAGTGTCACCATGGGCAAGGAAAAGGCAGATCTGGCCATTGTCAATGCGGCTATCGTAAATGCATATACAGGAGAGCTGTTAGATGGCTATTCGGTGAGTGTTAAGGGCGAATGGATAGCGTATGTAGGGGATGATCCGGGAGATGCGATTGGCCCGGATACTGAAATAATCGATGCCAAAGGCAAGACCATCATTCCAGGCCTTATTGATGGCCATGCCCATCTTGCCTGGCTCTCCCCCATAAGCGAGTTTCTCCAATATGCCATGCTCGGTGGCACCACCACTATTATCACCGAAACCATGGAGCCCTTTGCGATAGGGGGTTATGAGGGAGTAGTGGATTTTCTGGCATCCTTAAGGGAGCAGCCTATCAAGATCTTTGCCACCGCGCCTTCTATGGCATCCATCAGTAAAAGGGCACGGGGTATCTCAGGGGAGGTACTGAGGAGACTTCTTTCAAGGGATGATATAGTGGGGTTGGGTGAGTCATACTGGCAGGCCGTTTTGCAGGAACCAGAGGAGTTTCTCCCACTTTTCATGGAGACCGTTCGTTGTGGGAAGAGACTGGAGGGGCATTCCGCAGGGGCAAGGGGGAGAAAACTGATGGCATATATGGCCCAGGGTATATCATCCTGCCATGAGCCGGTGGATGCTGAAGAGGTCCTGGAGCGCTTAAGGCTCGGTATGTATGTCATGGTAAGGGAGGGAAGTGTCAGGAGGGATCTTGCCCCCATATCGAGGATAAAGGATGCTGGGGTTGACCTGGGGAGGCTCATCTTGGTTACTGATGGCATAGCACCAGAGGATTTGCTTGAGAAGGGATACATGGAATCTATTGTCCAGAAGGCCATTGACTGTGGGTTTGATCCAGTCTGTGCCATTCAGATGGCAACGATAAATGTGGCAGGGTACTTTTTCCTGGATGGCATAGTCGGTGGGATTGGCCCTGGGAAATATGCTGATATGCTCATTATCCCCGATCCCAAGAATATCAAGGCGGAATACGTGATAAGCAAGGGGAAGATCATCGCGAGGGAAGGCAGGCTCATGGTACCTCCCAGAAAACACGCCTTCTCGCCTAAGAGCCTCAATAGCATCCACCTCTCAAGAGAGATGAGACCCTCTGATTTTTCCATACCGGCCCAAGAAAACGCTTCCCGCGTGAATGTCAGGGTCATTGAGCAGGCAACGGATTTGGTGACCAAAGAGCTCATAACTTCCGTCCCTGTTACCGATGGTGAGATCAGATCAGATGCAAGCAGGGACCTGTTAAAGGTGGCGGCCATTGACAGAAGATATTCCCCAGGAAAGACCTTCGTTGGACTTATCAGGGGATTCCGCTTGAGCACAGGGGCGTTTGCATGCAGCGCGGCATGGGATACATCGGATATCATCGTCGTGGGTGAAAATGATGGGGATATGGCAGGTGCTGTTAACGGGGTTTATGCTTTACAGGGTGGTGCCGTTGCGTATGCGAGGGGAAAGGTCCTGGCAGAAGTTCCCTTGCCCATATTTGGCATCATAGCCGACATGCCACTCGCAATGCTTTCAAGGAGGATGGAAGAGTTAAAAGGGGTGGTAAAGGATCTCGGTTTCCCTTTTGATAATCCCTTGCTCACCCTTGTCACCCTCACAGGCGCGGCAATACCCTTTTTGAGAATCTGTGAAGAAGGGCTTGTTAATCTAAGAGATGGAAGAACCGTGGATTTGTTTGTAAGTTAAGGGATTCTTGACTAAAATACCAGATGAGGCTATACTCATTGTGCGATATATAAGATTCCAGTGAGGGTGAAAGACTATGACCGCCAACACTGAGAAAACCCTAAAGGGGGATAAGTTCGCTAAAGACGCCGCATCTGATAAGGATTCCGGCTGTGATGAAACTACCACCAAGCTGTCCCGTTCAACATTCGTTGCAGAGGTTCCCATTAAACTACGTGCCTGTTTGGAGATTATCGGGTTTAGAAAAAGAAAGGAAATCGTTGAATTGGGGCAAGGAGAGGCTGTTATTGGCCGGATGCGGGGATGCACGATTCGACTTTCCTCCAACAATGTCTCCCGACGGCACGCCCGGGTCATCTTTCGCAACGAGGAATATCACATTGAGGATCTGGGCAGCACCAACGGCACCTATGTGAACGGCATAAGAGTGGCGAAGTGCGCCTTGCGAAGCAACGATCAGATCGATGTTGGGGGCGTGAAGATGCTCTTTACTGAGGAGAGGATACTGGAGAAGGTATGACCAATGCCGGTGAAGTCAAACCGCTTGTGACCTTTTGGGGGACGCGTGGCTCAATTTCCACGCCAGGGCGCATTACGGAGAAATATGGTGGCAACACATCCTGTATAACCGTCCAGCACCAGGACACGCACATCATCCTGGATGCGGGTACTGGTATCAGGAATTTAGGTATCGAGCTTGCCGATGAGCACAAGGAGACCCAGAACACGCCCTCCCTTCACCTATTTCTCAGTCACACCCATTGGGATCATATTCAAGGGCTGCCCTTCTTTCAACTGGCCTATCTCAAAGATGTCAAACTGACCATTTATGGAAGTCCCCAGAAAGAGGTCTTCCTTGCTGCTATCTTAAAGGGACAGATGGACTCCGAGTATTTTCCTGTGGGGATGGCGACCTTCCCCGCTGACATCAGTATCCAGGAGATATCCGAAGACGTCATCCAGGTGGGAGAGGTCACCATTGACTGGCAGGAACAGGTGTACCACCCCGGGGGCTCAGTGCGCTACCGTTTGCGTGTGAATGGGAAGAAGATCGTCTATGCCACCGATGTGGAGCTTAATCGGATTTTTAAGCCCCATCCTGGCAGTGGGGAGCATAGGGCTGCGGCCCGGGATTACCTGGAATTTGTGTCCAATGCCGACCTTCTCATCGCTGATGGCCAGTACACTGAGGAAGAGTACCTCAGCAAGGTAGGCTGGGGGCATTCCTCCATTGACCTCCTTGTCAAAACCGCGTACGAGGCCCAGGTCAAACAACTGGCGATCTTTCACCACGACCCTCAACACTCAGATACGTTTTTGGATCAACTGTGGAGAAAGAACAGATCCAAATACCGTTCAGCCTATAAGAAGATGGAGGTCTTCTGGGCCAGGGAGGGTTTGACGCTGGCGATCTAATACGGAGATCTCCGCATAATCTGAGGTTCCTGTCTGTCCCGCGGAATGAGAGTTTTCCCTGATGTGGCGCATCCTTGTTTCACAAGGTGGACGTACAAGAAGGGGCAACCTGTGAGGGTACTAGCCGCTCTAGTGAGCCTCTGGGTCATCATAGGGAGCGTCCCCTTGGCTAACGCTCAAAAGGGGATCACCTTCTGGACGACTGAGATTGAGAGGGACCGGCTGGAGATCCAGAGGGAAATTGCCCGCGCATTCACCCACAAGACTGGAATTGGTGTTCACGTAGTCCCCGTGCAGGAAAATCTCCTGACAGAGCGGGTTACTGCTGCCTATGCAGCAAGGTCCCTTCCGGATGTACTCTTCCATCCCATCGACTTCACCCTTGGATGGCTAGAGGCAGGGATCTTGGACGATCTGTCTGCAACGCAGGTGGTGCACCATCTGGGAAAAGAGACCTTTGCACAAGGGCCTCTGAGCCTTTCGCGGTTCCGGGGTGGCTATGCTGCTGTTCCGGTGGATGGATGGGGCCAGCTCCTCCTCTACCGCAGAGACCTCTTTGCGGAAGGGGGATTGCCTGTGCCTGACCGCTGGGATCGCATCCTTAAGGCGGCCCAGGCCCTTCACAATCCGCCTTCGATGTGGGGCTTCGAGGCAGCCACCGACCCTGGACAGACCTACACCCAGCAAATCTTTGAACACCTCGCGCTTTCCAATGGAGTCAGACTGACAGATCCATCCGGAAGAGTTGACCTGGACACACCAGGGCTGGTGCAGACCCTCGAGTTCTACAGGGCTTTAGCGCGCTTCAGTCCGCCTGGAAACCTCTACTGGCTGCACACGAGGATTGATTATCTCTCCGGCCGCGCTGCCATGATCATCTGGTCTCCCTTCATCTTGGATGAGCTCTCGGGGCTTCGGAGGGATCAGCCAGTGCTTCCCGATATCGCGAAAGGGGAACAAGGATATCTGGCCAGGAATACCGGCTTCGTGAGCATCATTCACGGCCCAAGGGGGAGTGCTCAATACGGCCAGGTAAATTACTTGGGTATTACCCGAGATGCGGACAAGGGGGCAGCCAAACGGTGGACGGAATTTCTCCTGACCGAAGGGTACCTGAAGTGGCTCGGCATGGCGGCGGAAGGTAAACTGCCGGTTCGCAAGGGCACCCGCGAACAGCCCAACCGCTTTGTTGATGGGTGGATGGAGCTTGAGTTTGGGGTCACCACCCGTGCCAAGGTCTCCCGGTATTACGGGATGGACGTGGTAAAAACCATCCTAGGTGGGGTCGAGGATTTGGATCGCTGGGGATTTGCCAGAGAGAGAGGGGCCCTCATCTCCAAGATCTACGCAACGAAGGTTGTCCCGAAGATCCTCAAGAGATTTCTCGATGGCGAACTGAGCGCGAAGCAGGCTGCCAGGATGATGGACGAGCGGGTAAAGGCCTTGGAAAGAGGATAGAGTAGGCATAGCTGAAGTTATGGCACGGCGAGTGCTCAGCTTGTCAGATCAGGAGGCTCGGCTTGCCTTCTGGATGTTGTTCCCTACATTCACGGTCGTCCTCGCCCTCGTGATCTTCCCGGTGATCTGGAATCTCTGGCTCAGCCTCAAACCGGTCTCCCTGGGGGATCTTCGAGGGGTGTCCCTCTTCAAGTTTAACCTCACCCTGGAGAATTTTCAGAAGGTATTCGGCGATCCGGACTTTGGGGCAGTTATCCTGACCACGGTGATCTATACCGTTGCGGGGAGCGTCCTGTCCATTCTCCTGGGATTGATGGCCGCCCTCCTTGTCCATGGGGAATTCCCCGGAAGGGCCTTGCTGAGGGGGCTGTTCATTTCACCCTATATCGCCCCTGTGGTGGCCGTCGCCTTTACGTGGAGTTTTATCCTGGACCCCCAACTGGGCGTGGTAAACTGGGTGGCTATGAACAAGGGCCTCCTGACACAGCCCATTCCGTTTCTCTCACAGCGATGGTGGGACCTGAACCTGCTGGGGATGAAGGTGCGTGTGCCCATGGCCCTTAGTTCGGTGATCCTCTTCGAGGCGTGGCGTTACTTCCCCTTTGCCTTCCTGTTCATCCTGGCGCGGCTCCAGGCTGTGCCCGATGAGCTTTACCAGGCGGCGTCAGTCGATGGGGCGAGCCCATTTCAGCGATTTACCCACATCACCCTGCCGCAGCTTTCCCCAGTACTGTCCACCCTCTTCCTCTTCCGATTCATCTGGACTCACGAGGGGACAGGCTGGAACCAAGGTCTTGACCATCAAGGTGTACGATTACGCCTTCGGTGAGTTTAATATCGGGGCAAGTTCAGCAGTGGCTATGATCCTCTTTGGTGTCCTGTCGGTATTCGTCCTCATCCACTTCCGCTGGATTGGGAAGGGGGCAAGCCCCTATGAATGAGGGTGTGAGGGAATGAGCCGGGAACAGTTTGAGGGGACTATTATTCGGATCCTCAGGGTCGTGGGTCTCCTCGTGTTCATCGCTGTCGTGGCCTTCCCCTTTTACTGGATGATAGTCTCCTCTTTCAAGTCCCTTGGTGAGATCCTCATGAGTCCGGGCAACCTCGGAGTGGACATCCGAAAAATCGGTTTTCGCGCCTACTATGAGGTCCTCTTTCAACACGGCTTTCTGCGATACATCTCCAATAGCGTATATGTCTCCCTCATTACCGTGGTCCTCTCGGTGACCTTGGCCACTGTGGGGGGATACGCCGTTACCAGGCTCCGGTTTCGCGGCCGGGAATTTATGTCGTACAGCATCTTGCTGATCTATATGTTCCCGGCCATCGTCCTGGTAGTACCCCTTTACGTGATGTTCTCTCGGGTGGGGCTTCGGGATTCGATCACATTGCTTATCGTCGTGTACCTAGCTCAGACCCTTCCCGTGGGCCTGTACATGCTGCGGGGCTATTTCCAGATGCTCCCCGTTGAGATCGAGCACGCTGGACTGATCGATGGGTGCACCCGCTTCGATGTAATCTGGCGCATCATCATTCCCCTCTCTGCCCCGGCCTTGGCCAGCGTTGCCCTGTACACATTTATGATAGCTTGGAACGAGTTTCTCTTTGCCTTCATGTTCCTGGACACGCCTGAGAAATTCACCCTATCCAGGGGCGTAGTACAACTCGCGGGGAGCGTGCATCTGTCCAAACAGTTAGTGATGGCTGCCTCTGTCATGGTGACGATCCCCATTGTGGCCCTGTTCCTATTGTTCGAACGTTACCTGGTTCGGGGATTGACCGCAGGGGCCATGAGGGGTTAGACGATGACTTTAGGGGTGGGCCATTTACGCAGCCTCTCTTTTAATTTCTCAACCAGGCTGCCTCGCCTTAGGTAGTGGCGGTAGTCTTTCTCGTGATTTTCCATTATGAATTTGAGATAGTTGATATTGTTCTCAATGGCCTCCATATATAAATCCCTGTCTGCGTTCCAGCGCGCCTTAAAATGGCAGCGTACAAACTCATTCACGTCGCCCAGCTCATCGGCAAGCCTCTTCCGGGCCTTTGCGTAGAAGCCCACGGTCTTCTTCAGGAGGTCCAGCTCATTATCAAACCCCAGCACGCCCCCCTCCCTGAATTCGTAAAATAGGAAGAGCAGCTTCTCAAGGTAGGTTCGGTCTGCCATCTGCCCCAGCAGATCAGCAGTACCCAGCATTTTACCCAGCAGCTCAATTTCCCGGGACTCAAATTGGATCTTTTTGATCTTTATGGCGAGGCTCGTGCACTTCACGATATTGGAGTAATTTCTGAAATCCTCGTTTGGAGATGCCTTATCAGCCATATATTTGTGCATGAACGCAATGCTGCGCTTGGTATCTATGAGGGTGTATTTTGCGCCTGTTCCCACATTGTCATCGATAGTCTGGATATACCCGGTATCATGCATCAGTGCGCATATGAGCCCCAGATTTATATGTTCTTTGGCAAGCTTCTTTCCACAGAGGAACGCACCGTGCATGAGTCTTGCCATCACCAGAAATACATCAGTGGTATGATTCAGGTCGTGGTATTCGGTAGTACATTTCCGGTATCCTGGATACTCACCCTGAAAAAGGCGCACAATATCGTTGTATACGGTTTCTAGAGTCCCGAAGTCAAATCCCGGGAACACGGTGAGGACGATTTCCCTCACCTCATCGAGGACCTTCTGGGGGTCCTCCATATCTAGCATCCGTGAAAGTTGAATTTCTCTCTTTCCTGCCGCAAGAATCATTCACAAAATCCCCTGGGGAAAAAGGCCACCACTGCACCCAGACATATCTGGGTCCCATACCCTCAGCTCATTACCCCTCTTGCCACCTGAATGGGGCCCATATCCAGCCCAACGAAAATGAACTTCTCTGCACCACTCTCCCATATGTGTCCCCATTTTTCCGGGGCCGCCCCCTTATTCGCCCCATCTTAAGTATGCCCGCAAGCAAGATTCGTACCAAAAGTTACCCTCAGCCAGTAAAACTGGATACTTTTTATCCAGCTGGATCTGGGATTGACCGGTGACCTGTGAGGGGTGGAGTGAGGCCCCACCCCTTCATCTTTACACTCCCCATCCGGCCCTTATTTTTCGTGAGAGAGCATCTGCCACCTTTATTTTCCCTTGACATGGTTAAGGGGATGGAACATATTCCTCCGGGGTCAATGAGTAGAAGCCTTCATGAAAACCAAAACCTTACGCTATCCCGGCAATAAACTTGCTCCCTTCATATTCTCGATCTTCATGATCTCCCTTATCCTCTCGCCATCCCCCTGCCTTGCCAAGACAACAGTTACTATTCAGATAGTCTATGCCGGTGCCATCTGCGGCGGCGTAGGGCTGGTTGTATATTTTTGTTATTCCGTGGGGTCTGGTCTTTGGTCCCCGGATATCACTCCTGCCATCTTACAGGTCAGGAGCGGTAGGATTATCTGGGGGATCCCGGCGATAGAGTGTGTGAGGCCTCTGTCAGGAGTCCCTTCGAATCCCTCTGTGGGGTCCTACTACGTTAGATTTTTGAGGTGGGAGTTTTGATCGGAAGTAATCGTGTGAGCGAGCTGTCTTCAGTGGATTAGGTTTTGGAGGAGCCTCATACTAGAGCCAGGGATTGGTGGTTCTTTCAACTTCAATAGTGGAGGAGGGCCTGGCTCCATAGTCGTGGCCAGGCCACACGGTGGTTTCACCCGGAAGCGTGAGAAGTAATTCCTTTATGGCCCTCATAAACTGGGTCATAGACGCACCTGGTAGGTCGGTTCGACCTATGCCACCCACAAACAGGGTATCCCCGGTAAAGAGGTTGCCATCCCCGAGAAGGCATATACCCCCCGGGCTGTGTCCTGGAGTATGGATGACCTTGAGGGAGACATCACCCACCACAATGTGATCGCCATCCCTGACAATCATATCAGCGGGGGGTGAAGGAGTAAAACCCCACTGGCGGGCCATCTCCTGTCCCTGCCCTGTATTGAACATTTGATCATCCAACTCGTGCATGATGATCTTTGCTCCCGTAAGGGCCTTTACTTTTGCATTGCCGCAGGTGTGATCCGGATGGCCATGGGTATTCACAATATACTTCAAATGCAGATCTTTTTGTCTAATCCGCTCAACAATCCGATCCTCATCTCCTGCCGGATCAATAACCAGGGCCTCTTTAGTCCTGGGACACGCAATGAGGTAACTGAATACCTCCATAAATCCGACCTTCATCTGTTCAATTTCCACAGGTATCCCCTACGCTCCGGTTAATAACCACCGAATTCCTCGTGTCCTCCCTCCCCTATCTTGGCTCTTCCTATGAACGGCCTCCAGAGATAAGGAGGGCTGTCAAGCAGATGGACACTATGATTACTGATGCCTTCATCACTGCCTCCTCGTCAATCACACGGAGATCCATCAGCATACCGTGAGGTTTTTAGATCCGTCCCCGGCCTCCGTATTCGCCCACTAGAGCAGAATCTGGTTCTTCAGGGATCGGGACTCACCTGCGGATATAACCCTTATGGCTGGCCTGCCTTTGACCGGGCATTTGTACTCGCATATGCCGCACCCCACACATCTCTTGAGATCGACATAAGGCAGTGGAACCAGTTTCCCTTTACCATCAGCTCCGGGCACAACCTCCTTCCTGAAATAGATCGCCTTAGGCGAGGTCGGGCAGTGTTCTTCGCACACAATACAGGGGCCGTTTCCTGACCAGGGAAGGCATCTCCCCCTGTCCACATAGACAGAGCCTATCCTTATGGGGCGCTCGATCTTCTCCCTGGCTGAAATCTCCCTTATGGCCCCTGTGGGGCAGACACTTCCACACAGGGTGCAGGTATATTCGCCCCGCCTCTCCAATAGTGGGGTTGATTACATTGGTGGGGCACACCTTCATACACAGACCGCACCGCTGGCACAGCCTGAGAAAGTCCTTCTCTGTCGAAGACCCGGGCGGTCTGATCAAACGAGGCTCTGAAGTCTTGTGCACCTGTCCATCCAGTCTTCCCAGCAGGGGAATGGAGATGCCCGCCAGCAAGCCCGTGAGCAGTGCCCTCCTTCCCATATCGGGTTGCTTGTTCAATTTGGGGTGCCACGTGAATCGAAAGGAGAGGGCACCTTCAGGGCAGAAATCAAAGCAATTAAAGCACATCAGGCACTCCGCGTTCTCCCAGTGCTGGCCAGGTATGGGTGAAGCAGCACCCTGGCAACCCTCGGTGCACAGGTTACAGTTTGTGCATTTTTCAAGGTCCTTTTCGAGCCTCAAGATACTGAACCTGGAAAATAGTCCCAGTAATGCCCCAAGGGGGCACAGGACGCGGCACCAGAAGCGTGGCCTGATCCGGTTGAGGAGGATGGTGATAAGAAAAATCATCCCGATAAACCAGGCCGATTGATATGATTGATAGCCGTATCCAAATACAGGCGATACCAGCACCTCCGCCCCATAACTGAGCTGGTTTAAGATCCTTACATCGGTTTTGGCCATCCATTCAAAGATCTCCTTGAGTCCCACCCCAAGCCCAGGCAAGACCGCCAGGGCCAGTGAGCGAAAAAAGAGGGATATGGGATCTATCAACCCGGTGAGATTGAGGCCTATGAGCGCGCCCACAAGCAGGCTACTGAGAAGGAAATACTTGACTTTCTGGCTGGGACTCTTTTGATTTGCCTCTATCATGCGCTGGCCCTTGAGAGCAGGTCTGAACCAGCTCACTACATGATGGACCGTACCCAAGGGACAGATGAAGCCACAGAAGACCCTCCCCAGGAAAAGGGTCATGAGAATCAGGGCGATCCCCCACCAGAATCCCTTAATCAAGTGGTGTCCTGATAGCAGTGAGGAGAGCCAGATAAGGGGATCGAGTTGAAAGAAAAAGGCCAGGGGCCACCCAATCCTGAGATCCTGCTCAGATAGGAAGACCAGGGAATATCTCAGATAGATATCCTGGGGGAGGCGGCTTTCAATCAGGAGAAAAAGGAAGAGAACAAGGAAGAACCCCTGGCTTATTCTCCTTATCCAGACCAGATGAGTTGCCTTCAAAGGATTACCTGTCTCTGATCCAGTTGCTGGAGATCATAGGTGCCAAGACCCCGCTTTTGTCCAAGTAAGATATGCCCTACCTGCTCTGGGCTCAGGCCGAAGAGCGTACTGGCCTTGGCATCCGCGGCTACTTGATCATTGCCTAAGACCAAGGTATTCCTAGTGGCAACATCAGAGAGCCTTCCCCCGGAGGGCCCATTTCTTATCATGATCCTGGTGGCATCGATCAGGGTCAAGGTGGGGCTAAAGAACTGCGCCAGATCAACAATAATCTGGTGAATATCCTGGTGAAGCGCACTCCTCCTGCCTCCAATCGCCCCTATCCAATTTTTCATGCCAAGGGTCAGGCTGCTCAGGCCATGATGCTTTGCGACTGGAAGGTTGATCAGTTTATCGGCCTCCACCAATGGGACAAACACAGGCCAGACATCCAGCCGGTTTCCCCCCAGCTTCATTTCCCTCATGAGCGAGGATCTGGGATAGATGAGCTCCGCGCCTGTTTTCTTGGCCACCATCCCGGCCCCTGAAAGGGCAAAACAGCGCCTCGGATCGTTGATGGTATTGTCGGCGATCCTGACCCTTCTCGCTCCTGCCTCTTGACAGAGCCCGATGACCGCTTCCAGGACTTCAGGATTGGTGGTGGCCGCTAGATCAGGACGCCTGGCCCAGGAGATATTGGGCTTGACTACCACCACATCTCCCTTTGAGATAAATTGAGTAATGCCACCCGCTGCCTCAAAAACCCTTCTCGTCAGCTCTTCTATAGAGTAACCCTCCCCTTGACCAAGGCCTTCAACGATGAAGCCTCTGTTTTTGGGCCCTGCCCAGACCGAACGAAGGCCCTCCTCGGGCCATCCGCTGAAGGCGGAGAGGGCGAGGCCACCGGAAATCCTGAGCAGCCTTTTGAGGGCTGTTCTTCTCGTGATGAGATGATTCATTTCCTCGATGCGATACCCCTCAGATTAAGATCGCAGCTCCGTGATGATTGCCCTCATGAAGGCCGGCAGATCTTCGGGTTTTCGGCTGGTGATCAGCTTTCCGTCCACAACCACCTCCTCATCCACCCAGTTTGCACCGGCATGGACCAGGTCATCCTTTATGGCAAAAA
>SMTZ1_10004306_pt1 | contig 29447 bp, 25 predicted proteins | sample DeeMarSWOR136_30_FD_25667 | JGI IMG/M metagenome (IMG submission 25667) | reverse complement strand
TGAAGAAGTACCATCCAGATTATCGTCAGGAAGGACGCCGGGCACTTAAGGTTGGGCCTAATAAAGGTTATGTTATACCCGAAGAGTTTGCCGATATACTGGAGGCCTGGAGCCGGGTTGAGCCGGACAAGGTTGACCTCTCAGTGCCGGATATAGAGACGGATGTGCTGATAATTGGTGGGGGTGGGGCCGGAACGGCTGCCGCCATTCTTGCTGAAGAGCAGGGTGACAGGGTGGTGATTGCCACCAAGCTCCGTCACGGTGATGCCAATACGATGATGGCGGAGGGGGGCATCCAGGCGGCCACCAAGACGGAGAAAGACTCGCCTTATTACCATTATCTGGACGTTATGGGGGGTGGCCATTTCAAGTGTGACCCGGAACTGGTATATACGCTGGTTACGCAGGCACCGGATGTTCTCCAGTGGCTGGAAAGTCTCGGCGTCATGTTCACTAAGTATCCAGAAGGAAGGCTGCTGTCTATACATGGTGGTGGTACCAGTCGGAAGCGGATGCACTACTGCGGTGACGTTACTGGTATGGAGATTATGCGTACTATCCGCGATGAGGCGCGGAACCGGTCTAACATCACGGTTGTCGAGTTCGCCCCAGCGGTAGAATTTCTTCTGAACGAGCATGGGGACTGTGCCGGGGCATTGTTGTATAACCTGGAGACGGAAGAATATATAGTAGTCCGGGCAAAGGCAACCATTTTGGCATCAGGAGGGGCCGGTCGTCTCCACATCCAAGGGTTCATGACTACCAACCATTATGGGGCCACCGCCGATGGTCTTGTCCTCGGTTACCGGGCAGGTGTTGAGGTCAATTTCCTGCACACTGTTCAGTACCATCCCACCGGTGCCGTTTATCCAGAGCAGGTTGAGGGACTTCTAATTACGGAAAAGTTTCGGGGGGCTGGTGCCAATCTGGTTAACATAAATGGTGAGCAGTTTGTTAATGAGCGTGAACCCCGAGATGTCGAGTCGGCGGCCTGTATTCGTGAGTGTCTTGACAGGGAGCTGGGGGTACCAACACCCGCGGGACGCGTCGGAATCTGGTTGGATTCACCAATGATAGACATGCTGTCCGGGGAGGGTACCGTCAAGAGGGAGTTTCCTGGTAAGCATATCTTATTTGAGCGTCACGGGATTGATATTGCCAAAGAGCCGATGCTGGTCTACCCAACCCTCCACTATCAGAATGGCGGGCTTAAGATGGATTCCAGTGGTAGGACCTCAATACCCGGTCTCTTCGCGGCCGGTGAAGTGACGGGTGGGGTTCATGGTGAGAACCGTCTCATGGGCAATTCACTACTCGATGTGATGGTCTTTGGAAGGATTGCCGGACGAAGTGCGGCCAGCTATGCCAAGGAGAACAGCCGAGAAGGCAGACTTACTCTTGACCATGTCCGGGCCTACCATAAAGAACTGGAAACGGCTGGTGTTTCTACTGACAAGGTGGCACCGATGATACTGCCGGATTATACTGACCCTGAGCTCAGAAAAAGACAGCTTACCAGCCATTATCAAGGTACATTACGGTAGGGGAGTATGGCACTGTTCTGACCGTCAGTGCAATCGTGCGGTACCAGTAGGACTGTTAGACGAGCAGACTGGCTGCTTAAGCCATGTCGAATATATCTATAAATTGAAGGTGCCATCTGGGAGTGCTTCGAGGTTGGCGTCTTCGAAATAATCGTCATCAAGCTGCCTCTGGGCGACGCCAGTACTCATGGCTGCCCTGGCGACGGCGTGAGCCACTGCCAAATGGACCTTCTGGTCGATAGAACTGGGGAGAAGTTCCCCCTCGCTTGTGGCGCTGGCAATAGCCTGACTGGCGGCGTAATACATCTCATAATTGATTTCCCGTGCTTTGGTGTCCAGTATTCCTCGCCAAATACCGGGGTATCCAATCAGGTTGTTTACTGTCTTACCATCGGCTGCCAGGGATGCACCTGCCGAAATAGCACGCTCCGATGTAATCTCAGGGTATGGGTTGGACAGGGCGAAGATTATCTGTCCTTTTCTCACCATACTTGGCTTTATCAGGCCGCTCTGGCCGGTAGTGGCAATAACAACATCCGCTGTTTCCATAATCTCGTCAATATTAGAGGGAATGCCGCCATGCTCAGCGTGGCGCATCGCACTGGCTTCAGTCCTAGCCGTGCCCAGTGCTGGATTACCGGTGTAACGGAGGAGAAATTTTCCGATAGATAGACCGGCAGCACCAAGACCGATTAAGCCTATCTTCATTTCTTGAAGGACGACCCCGGTGCGTTTACAGGCATTGAGCAGGGCAGCCAGTGTCACCACAGCGGTTCCCTGCTGGTCATCATGAAACACCGGCCTATCAAGCTCGCTCTGAAGCCTGTCCAAAATTGTGAAACACCTTGGTGAGGCGATGTCTTCTAGGTGAATCCCGCCGAAGGTGGGCGCAATGTTCTTTATCGTCGCCACGATTTCGTCCGTGTCGGTTGTAGCCAGTAGTATTGGTATGCCACTGACGCCGACAAGCTGGTAAAGGAGTGCTGCCTTACCTTCCATTACTGGCATTCCCGCCACTGGACCGATATTACCCAGCCCAAGCACTGCGGTACCATCGGTTACAATAGCAACTGAGTGGGTAATACTGGTATAAGTGTCTTTCCAGTGTGGTTCATTGAGAATAAGGCGGCATACTTCGGCCACGCCCGGTGTGTAGACCTTGCTGAGGCTCTCCTGGGAGTCGGCGGGGACGGTGTTGATCATTTTAATCTTACCGCCCTTGTGTAGCTCAAGCACATCATCTCTCACCTGGAGAACTGTAACTTCCTCAAGCTTCGATATTTCCTTGATCATTTGTCTCAGGTAATCTTCACCCTGAACGATGACCTCGATATCTCTGATAGTATAGTGGTGTCCTAAGTGTATAGTCTCAATGTTGCCAATCTCGGCGCCAGCCCGACCGATGGCAGTTGTTAATAGCCCGAGAGTGCCGGGAACATTTAAATTCTTGCAGCGCAACGTTCTGACAATCCTGTAATGATTATCACTCACAGCTTCATCTCCCTTTAGCTACTGTATTTCTTCAGTTGGGCGCGGATATAAAAATTATAGCACAGGAAAATGAAGTGGTATATATGGCTGTTGGAAAAGATATCTCTAGTCTTGTAAGACGTTGAATTAGCGCACATATCGTTGTAGAATAGCTGGTGTTATGAATTCTCTTGTAGGGCCGCTGTCATGCCCGGGCGCACGGGTTAGATACTCTACCGCCTAGCGCAATATTGATTGAAATAGGGAGGGAAACGTATGCCTGCAGATACTGTTAGTCCACTGGACAGGATGTTTCACCCTGAATCAATCGCTATTGTCGGTGCTTCCTCCACTAATCTAGAAGGGGGCTGGGTCAGGAGATTAATCGATTTCGGCTACACCGGTCAGATTTATCCTATCAATCCCAGGGTAACTGAGATAGATGGTCTCAAGGCTTACCCTAGTGTTAGAGATGTTCCTGGTTCAGTAGAGTATACCATCTTCAACATACCGGCACGTCTAGCTCCCCAGATTATGGCTGATTGTGTTGCCAAAGGGGTCAAGTATGTCCATGTCTTCGCAGCTGGTTTCAGTGAGACCGGCACTGATGAGGGGAAGCAGATGGAAGCTCGTCTCAAGCAAATTGCTGAAGAGGGCGGTGTGCGGGTATTAGGGCCTAATTGTATGGGCATCTACTGCCCAGCCTCCGGCATGACCTTTAACCCGGACTTCCCGAAGGAAAAGGGCAAAGTTGCCTTCGTTTCGCAATCGGGGGCGGAGTCGATGCGCCTAGTCTTCCTTGCCCAGGGTTTAGATATATATTTCAGCAAAGTCATCAGCTACGGGAATGCTATCGACCTTGATGCCCACGACTTTCTAGATTATCTGGCGGAGGATGATGATACGGAGGTCATTGCCTGTTATATTGAAGGTCTTCGTCAAGGGCCGAGGTTTGTATCTGCTATTAAGGAGTGCCTGAAAAAGAAGCCGGTGGTGGTCTTGAAGGCGGGGCTGACAGAGAGTGGCGCCGGGGCAGCAGCTTCGCACACCGCCTCACTGGCCGGGTCAAAAGCTGTCTGGGACGCTTTTTTCAAGCAGACCGGCGCTATCCCAGCCAGCACAATGGATGAGGTCGCCGACATTGTCCAAGCTATACAGCGAATGGTAAAACCGAAAGGCAGAAGGGTGGCGGTAGTTGGTAGGGGTGGAGGCATTGGAGTCATTGCGGCTGATATCTGTGAGCGCGCTGGACTAAATGTACCGGCTTTTATTCCAGAGACCCAGAATAAACTGCTGCAGATTATTCCTGAGGCTGGCGCTGGTGTGAGGAACCCGGTAGAGACCACCTATGGTATGGGTGGTGCTGTTGACTTCTACCGTCGGGGTCTTCCAATTGTGGATGATGACCTGACAACCGACGTTATCCTTGTCCACATGGCAATTGATGTCTACGGTGGGCATACTCCGGATTTACCAAAAACGGTCACCGCTGCCGCTGATGCCCTGTGTGAAAGGGCTAAGACACTGAAAAAGCCTCTAGCGGCGGCTCTCTTTACCGGCGGGCATGCCGACACTATAATGGCGGTGGTGGCTGCTCGGGAGAAGCTTACCCAGGCCGGCATACCCGTTTTTACTGGCGTTGAGTCAGCCAGCCGGGCAATTAGCAAGTATGTCAGTTACTGTCTGGCTCACCCCGATAATTAGCACTCGTTAATACCGTTGTCCGCATGTTGAAGCCCAGGCAGTCGAGCTGGTGGTCGGAATCATAAGAAACCGGTATGCGGATGAAGGGGTAGAGCATTCTCTCATGAACATATTGCAGGTCTCCTCGGGGGAGCTGAGAATTCCTGTTAAGCTATGGGGACAATTTGAGAATTCACCATAATCTAAGTTGATAATTTGTGAAGCACGTTCGGGTGTATTTGCTTCAACATTAATATCCGGATAGGGGAAGGTAAGGGGAGAATAATAAGGTCAGGCCAACCTATAAAAAGGTTGGCCTGTCTTCTATTGTCTTTTTTGTGTTCGGTACAGGGATTGCTTCAGGTTGACCGATTAAGCCTGACTAGTTGAAAATCAACGATGGTACGTCTCTGGAGACCTCATCCATCTCCCTGAGCTTGGCATCTGTCTGTTTCTTTCTCTCTTCTATTGTCGTGACAATCTGGGCGGTTTCGGCATAGTACCTTCGGATTTTCTCGACATTCTTGAGTTCGGACAGGATCACCGAGACATCAAGAGCGCCGCTGTTCCGGGGGTAGTCGCCATTTCTGATAATGGCTTCCGGGGCAAGCCCCTTGAGGTATTCGCCAAGCTCTTTGATGACGGTGAGGTTCATCTCCTTGCTGGGTGCAGAAACGAGGTACAGCGCTCGTGAAGCATCCTCGGGGTTGCACTTGAAAGACAGCTCGCTGATGGCGGCGTCCATCGCCTCGATGCCACGGTGGATTTCCGTGCTCTTGTCACGGAAGTTCTTTGATGTCCGGAAGGGGAGCCGGAAGGGGGGCAATTGTGCCTGCCCGTAGCCGATGACTGTCCACCCGGCTATACTCTGGATGATGTCTCCGGCATCGAGTAGTCTGGCGCCAACATACTTGGCCTTCTTCTCCTCGCCGGCGCAAAGTATGTTATAGAATGGTTCGACGATGAGGTGATTGATGCCAGCAAGGTTGTTCCTCAGCGTGTCGGTCTTTTTGACGTACCTCTGGTTGTCGACCAGGAAGATGGCATCCGCTACTGCGTCGGCAGACTTGAGACATGTCGCTGTATTGTATATAGTCCTTTCCTCAGTATGCTCTTCGTGCTCGAAGGGGAGGATAATGAGGTTATAAATTGGTTTGTCGATATAGCGTTCCTTGAGTATCTGGGTCATGATTGAGATTGACCCGGAGCCAGTACCTCCGGCGGCACCAGCGCATAGCATAAAGGCGTCTGACTCGAAGAAGTGGGGTGTTGACCTGATGGCGTCGATGACCTTGTCGGCGTCCTCTCTGGCGATTTCGGCGGCCAGTTCGTTTATCTTGCCAACTCCGTGACCCCCTGACTTTCGTCCTCCAATAAGGATTCTGTGGCGGTAATCGGACTTGATATGAGACAGCCCACCGAGGTCGGCGAGGTCAGTATTGACGGCGAAGACACCGGTGACTATCTCGGTTCTGCGTCGTGCTTTAGCCCTGCTGTTTATCCGGGCGAACCCGTCAGCAATGTTGGAGCCGCACTGACCCAGACCAATAACCAGTAATTTCACTTTTCTACCTCCTAGCGTTTGCTGTTGTGCCAGTACACAACTTTAGCCGATATATGTGCTAGTTCCAGTATAGGGCATGGGTTATCCGGGAGAATATCCCACGATAGTACTGATACCTCTAGGTGAATAGTCCTAAATTCGTAGGGGGGTAGTACATATTATTGACTCATATCCTGCCTGTGTTTATAATTTAGCAAGATTGCGTTCTCGAAGCAGCTAGCGGTAGTCCGGTGTTGTAATAACTTGGAGGGACCGGCATGCAGATTTTTATTGACTCGGCGAGTGTTAGTGAGATTGTAAAATGGCTTGGGATGGGTGTGATTGATGGTGTAACGACTAATCCCACCATAATGTTTGAGGATGGCGTTTATGACGCTGAAGCTGGAATCAGGACAATCTCTGCCTTGGTAGACCCTCTACCGGTATGTGTCGAGGTTACCACTGACGAGCCGGATGATATGGCAGTACAGGCACGTCTGTTCGCTTCGTGGGCATCCAATGTGGTCGTCAAGATACCCCACATTACTACTGACGGCGTTCCCTGCTATGGAGTCATCAAAGACTTGGAAGCTGAGGGGATAAGAGTAAACGCTACGGCTGCGATGTCCCTGGGACAGGTAATACTGGCGGCCAAGGCGGGGGCAACCTACATCAGCTTATTTGCCGGCAGGGTAGCTGACGAGGGTGGTATAATGCCCCGGAGGTCATCAGGATGGCGGTAGAGTGGCTGGGGCGCTGGAGATTTAAGAGTAAAGTGGTTGTTGGCAGTATCAGGTCAGTGGGTGATGTCCTGAATGCGGTTATGGCTGGTGCCCATATTGTCACAATCCCCCCGCCGTTTCTATACAAGATGGCAGACCACAAGTACAGCCGCGAGACGGTAAAGCAGTTTCTTGGCGATGCCGAAAAGGCTTTGAAATTGATGCAACAGGCAATGAGGACGGGCTGAGGAGCTCGGTCCTCCGCGTTTCACCTAGGCATACTATATACGCTTTTTCTCCCCGACTACGTCCTGCTAATGGAGTTCTCTCAGACCAAGGTCAATATGGTTCAGGGCCTCATCTATGTCCTCACCGTTGACCATGCGGTTTGTTACGGCCCGGCACTTATTATCACCACGATAGCCGACCTTGACACCCCGTGTATTCAGCATCTGTATGAATTCGGAGCTGGAAACCTTCAGGGATAATTCGAAGTTTACGATGTTCGTCTGGACTTCGTGGGGGACTATTATGCCGGGGATATTGGATAGTCCCCTGGCAAGACGGCGGGCATTATCATGGTCTTCGGCCAGCCGTGCCACCATTGTTTGCAGGGCGACGATGCCGGCAGCAGCGATAACTCCTGCCTGCCTCATCCCTCCTCCAAGCATCTTGCGCCATTTGCGGGCACTCTCGATAAGTTCCTCTGTTCCGCAAAGAAGGGAGCCGACAGGAGCGCTGAGCCCTTTGGAGAGGCAAAAGCAGACAGAATCAACATCGGCAGCTAGCTCGCTGGCAGGCACGTATAGAGCGATGGCGGCGTTGAAAATCCGGGCCCCATCAAGGTGGACCCGGAGGCCGTGCCGGTGTGCTATTTCAGCGGCAGCCGATGTGTAGTCGGCGGTGAGGACAGAGCCACCACAGCGGTTATGGGTATTTTCCAGGCACAGCAGGGTGGTCTGAGGGAAGTGGATGTTCTGACTGCGGATGGAACTCTCAATCATGTTGAGGTCCATCTGCCCATCCTGGCTGTTTGGTACGGTGTGCATTACCACTCCGCCCAGGGCAGAAGCGCCTCCCACCTCATACCAGAAAGTGTGAGATTCATCACCGAGGAGGACTTCGTCACCATGATGTGTTTGGACAAGAATGGCCAGCAGGTTGCTCATCGTTCCGCTGGTGGTGAAGAGAGCCGCCTCCTTTCCCAGCATCTGCGCTGCCAGTTGCTCCAGGGAATCTATTGTCGGGTCTTCCTGGTAAACATCATCACCGACCTCAGCCTGATACATGGCGAGGCGCATCTCCTCGGTGGGTAATGTTACGGTATCGCTGCGCAGGTCAATGATTTTCAATCATACCTCCTTGTACCGTGTTTCGGCACTTGGCAACCTGCTAATAAACTACCTGCCGAAAATTGTGACTGCTTGCTTTATGTTGGTGATTACATCTACATTAAACGGGCAGCGCTCAACACATACGCCGCATTCCGTGCAGGCGGAAGCCGTGACCGGTAATGATTCGTACTGGGTGGCGGCCAGGCTGTTCCCGGCATATCGGGCGGTATCGGTGAGACGTGTTACCGTTCCAATGTCAATACTGACCGGGCAGGGCAGGCAGTGGTTACAGTACATGCAGCTACCTTGCAACTTCCAGATACTGTTGGTATCGATGGCGCTGTAGTCCTTTTCCTCGCTGGTGGCTTCCAGGTAGGCCAGTGCTGCCCTCATCTCATTTACGGTACGGCAGCCCGGGACTGTGGTGCACACTCCTGGCTGAGACAGGGCGTAGCTCAGGCACTGGACTGGAGTCAGGATGATACCACTTGGGTTCTTCTTGTTGAAGAGCCAGCCGGCGGCGTAGGGTTTCATCGCCACGACGGCGACACCACGGGCAGCACAGGCATGATAAAGCTCTCTTCTGCTAGTTGTCGAGTCCGTTTCGGGCCGTGATTGGCGGTAGGTACTTGCCTGCCATACGGCTTCGACTTCGATGTCACCTGGCAGAGTGTCTATCGCCGGGTTTATGGGAAACATCAATACATCGATGTATCCACTGTCAACTGCCTTGAGGGCAATCGGTACACGATGACTGCTCATCCCGATAATGCGTGCCTTACCTTCTTTTTTTAGCCTGAGTGCCAGTTCCAGGAGTCCACCGGGACTGAATACCTTATCATAATCGTCCGCTTTGTCGACGAAGAACAGCATGAGGACGTCAATGTAGTCTGTCTGCAACCTGGCTAGCAGGTCGTTGAAGTAATGCTCACAGGCAGCTTTGTCCCGGGTGCGGTCAGGCTGACCATTTTTCAGGGTGGAGCCCAGGTGACCGGCAATCATTACCCGGTGCCGTCGGTCCTTCAGGGCGATGCCGAAGTTGTCCCGGACATCGGGGGAGGCCATGAAAAGGTCGATATAGTTAACGCCTTCATCAAGGGCGGTATTGACGACAGAGACAATCGTATCCAGCGGAGCGTGCTCCAGGTATTCAGCTCCGAGCCCTATGATGCTGACATCGATCCCTTTTCTTCCCAGTTTCCGGTACTGCATTTATCATCCTCCTGTGCTTGCAGGTACAGCGACACTATCTTACTAGCTGGCGAACTTAATAGCAAGCACAGATTACGGTAGAATAACAAGAGAATAATCAGTCGGTACTTCTGGTCTGCTTGGGCATCAGGACGCCGACGGGGCATCGCTTGATGCATTCCATGCAGGAGGCGCAACGCGACTCGTCACCGTAGAAGGCTATTCTGGTTTCATTACCACGGTTGAGGAAGTACAGGGAGCTGGTCCCGTGGAGGTCTTCGCAGGTCTGGACACATATCCCGCAGAGGACGCACTTGTTAGGGTCGTAGTCGAAGCAGGGTGGGGAGGTATCGAGAGGGAGCTCCTCATCTGGCACTCGCAGGCGCCGTACTCGTCGGCGGTCGATGCGAAGCTGTGCCATTAGTTTCTGGAGCTGGCATTTACCGCTGCTGGGGCAGCCGCGGCAGGTAATATGGTGGTTGGCGATGAGTAGCTCAACCACAGGCCGAATGGCCTGGTCAATCTCCGGGGACTTTGTCCTGACCACCATGCCGGGTTCTACCTCTACACGACAAGCGGTGGCCAGGCTACCATCAATCTCAACTATACAGAGTCGGCAGGCACCACGGCCTTCCAGTGCCGGGTGATAGCAGAGGTGGGGGATATAGATATCATTCTGGAGGGCGGCTGCCAGGACAGAAGTCCCTTCATCAACCTCTAGAGCTAGATCATCAATAATTAATTTAACTTTTTCCATCTTTCTGTCTTACTGGTAGAAGAAACATACGCCGGCTGGGCAGTAGCCCTCTTTGATGTGTGCCTCGTACTCATCACGGAAGTAGCGGATGGTGGTGAGTACCGGGTTCGGGGCGCTCTGTCCCAGGGCACACAGGGATGTCTCGGCGATTGACTTACCCAGTTCCTCAAGCAGGTCAATGTCTTCGGGTCGGCCCTGTCCTCGGCAGATATGGTCGAGGATGTCAAACATCTGTTTTGTTCCCACACGACAGGGGATACACTGTCCGCACGACTCGCGCCGTGTGAAATCAAGGAAGTATCGAGCGACGTCTACCATGCAGGTGTCTTGGTCCATAACGACCATGCCACCCGAGCCCATCATCGAGCCAGCCTCCGTAAGCGAGTCGAAATCTACTGGCAGGTTGAGTAGCTCGGCTGGGAGACAGCCGCCCGATGGGCCGCCTGTCTGGACGGCTTTGAAGGCACGGCCGTTGGGGATACCACCGCCGATGTCGAAGATAATGTCACGGAGTCGGGTGCCCATGGGCACCTCTACCAGACCACTGTTGACCACATTACCGGTCAGTGAAAAAATGGCTGTGCCTTTGCTATGCTCCGTTCCCCGGCTGGCAAACCAACTGGAGCCATGATTGATGATTAAAGGGATATTAGCAAGGGTCTTGACGTTGTTAAGCACAGTTGGTTTTCCCCAGAGTCCATATTGGGTGGTGCGGGGACGTGGCGAAAGTTTGGGTAGACCTCGTTTCCCTTCAATGGAAAGGACAAGGGCGGTTGACTCGCCGCAAACAAAAGCCCCGGCACCCTGAAAGATTTCTATGTCGAAGTCGAAACCGCTCCCCAGGATACCTTTGCCGAGAAAGCCTCGTTCCCTTGCCTGTGTTATCGCTATCTTCAGGCGTCTTACGGCGAGGGGGTACTCCGCACGGACGTAAACATATCCCTGGCTGGCACCGACGGCCCAAGCGGCGATTATCATCCCTTCAAGGACAGAATGTGGGTCTCCCTCGAGAACTGACCTGTCCTGGAAAGCGCCTGGGTCGCCCTCGTCGGCATTACAGATAACGTATTTTTGGTCTGCCTCCTCAACATAACAGGCTTCCCATTTTTGCCCGGCAGAGAACCCAGCGCCACCAAGCCCACGGAGTCCCGACTGCTTTACCTCATCGATTATTTGCTCCGGGGTCCTTATGTATTGCCTGGTAGCCACCGGATTCAATGTAGTCATCGATACTCTCGGGATTGATGTGGCCGCAATTCCGTAGTACCAGCCGTTGCTGCTTGTAGTAGAAAGGTATGTCATGGTAACAGGGCAACGTTCTACCGATAGTAGAGTCGTAGTAGAAGAGACGGTCGACAGGCCTACCATCTGGCAGGAATGACCGGGCGATGTCTGGGATGTCATCGGGACCGACCTTGGAATAAAAGAGGCCCTCTGGTTCAACGACGACCAGCGGCCCTCTCTGGCAGAAACCGTGACAACCGGTGCCTTTTACCTGGACGCTATCACTAAGATTAAGTTCGGCCAGCTCTTTTTGTAGCAGTGAATATAATTGCTCAGCTCCCCCGGATACACAACCTGTTCCTTGGCATACAATAATTTCATGTTGGCTATCAGACATATGCTCTCTCTCTGGACAGACTTGGGGTAATAGCGCTTGCTTTCCCGGGGGCCAGTATATGTTATAGATAATAGGATTCAATGGTACTGGCTGTCAAGTGCAGATGAGGCTGAAGAATATAATGTTGAGTCTATTAATACCTGTTTGTGTGGAGGTGTTAGCTCGTGTGATACGGGCATTGTGGATAAAGGTATTGCCATGATATTGACTCCGTCTGAAAATAAGCAAACCCGAGGTTGCCCTTCGGGTTTGCTTATTAGGAAGATGAAGAAAAAAGGTGTGGTGGTAAGTAGTAAATGTAGTAATAATATTATATTGTGCTGAGGTTAAGGAAAGGTAAAGTTACCCATTTTCAGGTAACAAGGAGGTTACGAATTGGTAAGTGTATTGTGACAGTCCTGACCTCTGATGGAGCACTGGCTGTTACAATCGACGGGTAGTGCGCTATAATGAGCCGGGTGTACGCGGCTGTCATATCCGCTCCCGAGCGGACGTCCATGACTGAAAAAATGAAAGGGGAGGGGTGAAATGGTTAATAGGGTGCTTATTGCGATACTGATATTGCTGGTATTGATAAACGGTGCTATTGGTGTTTATGCCTACCTGCTCAACAGGGATATCGATACCTTGAGTGAGCAGTTGGCGGACCAGGTAAACGCTTTGGGTGATGAAGTGACGGTCCTCAGTAAGCAGGCAGAGGTTCGCTTGGATGCCGTGGAAGAAGGGATGCAGTCGAACCAAGTTGGCATTGATGCTCTCGGAGACAAGGTGGACGAGGAGCTGATACAGGTCGGAGACAGGATTATAGAGCTAGCAGAAAATTTGGAAACAGAAATTAATGGTATTACAAGTGAACTCGCCGCGATTGAGCCGGGATTGGAGGCTGACGAGGTCTATCAGGCTGTCAGTCCGGCGGTGGTCGAGGTGAGTGATGGGGAGCGGACGATTGGTTCAGGGTTTATCTATGATGATGATGGTCATGTCGTAACCGCCAACCACGTGGTCGAGGAACTGACCACAATACACGTGGTCCTGGCTGATGGTAGGACCTCCCCGGCCAGTGTGGTCGGTACCTGTCCGCTTAGCGATGTAGCGGTTCTTGCCCCTGAGCGACAGTTTGACATCGTACCTTTGACGCTGGCGGATTCGTCCGCGGTCAAGATTGGGGAACCGGCTATCACCATCGGCAGTCCATTCGACCAGAGAGGAACCGTGACAGCGGGGATTATCAGTCAGGTTGGCAGGTTCGAGGAGATTGGTGATGAAGCAGGGAGTAACTGGATAGCAAACCTGCTCCAGTTTGATGCCCCGGCGAATTACGGGAATTCGGGTTGTCCCTTGTTTAATGCTGCTGGGGAGGTTATTGGGCTGGTTGTGGCCCGGGTCGAACCTGAGATAGGAGATGGAATTTCCTATGCGGTATCGGCAAACAAGGTCAGGAGGGTTGCTGACGCCATTATTGAGCAAGGTTCTTTCAACTATCCCTGGCTTGGTGTGGAGGCCTCTGATTTTACGCCAATTCTGGCGGAGATGGTCGGACGGGAGACGGTTGATGGAGCGTTTGTCGGCTTTGTTACCCCTGGTGGTCCAGCAGAAGATGCCGGTATTCAAGCTGATGACATAATTATTGCCATCAATAGTGTAGTCGTTACTGAGGTAGCTGACCTCGTGTCCTACCTCGGAGAGCATGGCAGCCCGGGGGACTCATCTGTCGTAACTGTAGTCCGGGATGATTCCGAGATAGAACTGACTGTCACGCTGGGTACCAGGTAACTCTCACCTTGTCCTTAGTTTATGTACTTGGTTCAGCGCCTTGGCTCTATTTTCCTTTCCAGACAGGTGGTCTTTTCTCCAGAAAAGACCTGATACCTTCTTTGCAGTCCTCGGTGGCATTTGTGCTGCGGAAGCGTTTGCCAGTTTCAACGCGGTGGACGGTGGGTGGCCACTCCAGCGAGCCGTAGGTCAGCTCCTTAATCGCCTTGAGTGCCAGTGGTGCGCCACGTATTAACTTCATTGCCATCTCTCTGGCAGCTGGTATTAACTCCTCGGCTGGCACCACCTTGCTCACCAGACCAATTCTCTCCGCTTCACGGGCATCAATTATCTCGCCAGAGTACATCATCTCGAGGGCTCTGCCTAAACCAACAATGTAGGGGAGCAGGTATGGCCCGGTGCCGATATCCGGGCAAAGGCCCCTCTGACTGAAGACCCAGCCGAAACGGGCGTTCTCCGAGGCGATACGGATGTCACACTCGGCAGTCCACTCGGCTGCCATACCGACGGCGGCACCATTGACGGCAGCGATAGTGGGCTTGGGAATTCGGGCGAAGGTCCAGGGTGGAAGCACGCTCTCGGGAAGACTGGCGGCCTCGGCGCGTCTCTGGCTCGCCGCGGCAGATTCTTCCTCGCTCCGGCCCAGGTTAGAGACGTCAGTCCCGCCACAGAAGGCACGACCGTTCCCGGTAACAATCACTGCCCTTACCTCGTCATCCCTGATGGTTTCACCAACGATACGGCGGATATCAATGAGCATATCATTAGTGACAGCATTCATCTTTTCCGGGCGGTTGAATGTGATAGTACCAATACCATCCTCTTTGCTGTAAAGAATTTTGTCTTCTGCCATAGTATCTCTCTCCCAAAAGTTTTTCTTACTACCTTGGTATTACTTTTTTAGTACCTCGTAGAGGCGGGCAACATTCATTCGTTGCAGCATGGGCCCCATTGCCGCCATACGTTCATCGAGGGGATAGCGGTCGAGGAATGAGATAGCATCCTGGGCCTCTTCCAGGCTCATCCCTTTGTTGATGGCATCACTGACAGCGTCTATCCATTCCTGAATTGCGGCCTTCATCTTTGGAATGTAGCTGGGGCGGCAGACCTCTCCGTGGCCTGGTACCATAAACTCTGCCCCCAATTCTTGAAGTCGGTCCAGCGAATCGAGCCACTCATAAGGAACGGCCTGATGGAGGAAAGGATGTGTCTCGTAGAAGATATTGTCCGAGGTGAAAACGACCTTTTCTTCGGGGATATATACGGCTACCTGGTAGGGGGTGTGGCCGGGGTGGTTTGTTAACCGGAAGGTATGCTCTCCGACATAGATAGTTGCCCGGTCATTCAGGGTGATGGTGGGCGGGTGGTAACTGAACCCATCGATTAAGGGCAGGTTTTCAGGAGCAGTTTGTTGGAGGCGCTCTTTTAATTGCTCGACATCAGCAGCCAGAATCGCCTCCCTGGTGCCCTCGTGGGCGATGACAGTGCCTTCGAATAACGGACATGTCCGTGTTTGGCAATCTCATCCCGCCACTTGATTGCGTCCACTGGCATCTGCGGGGTGTCTATCATGACGACACCTTCACTGGTTACCACGAATCCGGGATTGCAGCCAGCAAACTCGGTCTCAGCATAAACGTTATCTGTAACCTTCTGCATAGCTTCCTCCTTTACATAAAATATCTAATTAAAGTCAGGACTGAATGGTTGTGTACTATTCTAGCCTAAACCAAAGTTTAATGGAAGCGCAGGTATTTCGGAGCCAAATAGGCTATAATGATTGACGTATGTTCTTGCACTGTGTATTGCTCGCCTGCTATCAGATAATTTTTTCGTGTCTCAGAGCGTATACGACTCCACCTGGGAGGTCTGATATTTGGTCTGGGTGAAATTCGTCGCGAGCCTTGCCATAATTCTGTTTGCCGGGACAAAACTGGCCCGGTATGGTGATGCACTTGCTGAAAAAACACGTCTCGGCCAGATATGGATTGGACTCCTCCTGCTGGCTTTCATTACCTCCGTGCCCGAGCTTTCTACCGGTATAGGTGCTGTGACCCTGGTCAGTGACAAAGAGCTTGCCCCTGACCTGGCGATTGGCACTATCATGGGAAGCTGTATTTTTAATGTTCTTATTGTTGCCTGGCTGGACGTGATACATCGTCGAGAGCCCATTCTGAGCAGGGCCAGTTCGAACCATATGATATCGGCTTTAGTGGGTATTGTCCTGATTGGTCTGGCGGCACTGAGTATCTTTGGCGGTGAGAAGATTGCCGGATTAGCTCTGGGGTGGTTGGGCCTTCCCAGTATTGTTGTAATAGTAGTGTACTTGATAGGAGTTCGATGGACGCTTCACTCTGCCCGAGACATGCAGTCTGCATCACCACAGGCTTCTCGTGAGCAGTATCAGGATATGGGGATGCGGGAGGTGTGGGTCAAGTTCATACTGGCTGCGGGGGCTGTTATCGGTAGTGGAATCTGGTTGGCCTTGATTGGCGAGGAGATTTCTGATACCACGGGTCTGGGTGCCGGCTTTGTGGGCTCGCTCTTTCTGGCTGTTTCGACCTCAATGCCGGAGTTGGCACTAACAACCGCAGCGTTACGTATTGGTGCCATAGACCTGGCGGTAGCAGATGTGGTCGGTGCCAATATGATAAATATCGCCAAAATCTTTATAATAGATATCTTCTACACCGATGGTTCTATTCTTTCTGCGGTATCGAAGTCTCAAATAACCACCGCTCTTGTGGCTATCGGAATGAGCCTGGTGGTACTTATCGCCCTCCGATTCCGCCAGCGCCGCAAGACCTTTTTTGTCATCAGTTGGTACGGAGTCATTTTGGTCGCTCTCTACATATACGGGGCTTATGCTCTTTATACCTCGGGGGTGGGGTAGGCAGGAACTGCTCCGTATCTACACGAGTGAGAAAGACCAAGGGGGTGTCCCCTTGGAATCCCCCTTCCAAAGGAGTTACACCCCTCTGGACACCCCAAAACGGTGTGAAGGTAGTTTTCTGGCTGGGGTCGTTTGCACCTTAGAGGGTGCCGCTAATAATATGAACGAATAAATATCTTCTTAATGTTGGCTGATTCTGCTATAATAGTTCTGGCTTCGCGACGCCAGCGTGTCGACTAGATAGGAAGTAGCATTATCGAATGGAACTAAGTCAAATCTTTGCCCTTGTCATCTTCGTGGGGATGTTTATCGCCGTTGTTAGTGACAAGTGGCACCGCTACATTCCAGCTCTGGTTGGTGCCGGCCTCACTGTTATCGTTGTCTTTCTTATTATCATGAGAAGCCCTCAGGCTGTCCTCGATACGCTCAGCCTAGGGCAGCTTACCGAGCAAGCATTCTGGTGGGTGCCGCCTGGCGGAGAGCCGGTGGAGTCCCACCAGGGCGTGAACTGGCAGACCATTATCTTCATCGGTGGGATGATGGTGATGGTCGAGGGCCTGGGAGAGGTCGGTTTCTTCCGCTGGCTGTGCCTTCGTCTGGCCAAGCTGGTCAACTACAAGGTTGTCCCCATACTGATTGTCTTCATGCTCCTTTCTGGCTTCCTGGCAATGTTTATCGACAGCATCACGGTATTGCTCTTCCTGGCTACGGTCACGATTGAGCTGGCCCGCCTGCTTAAGTTTGACCCCGTTCCAATCATTATTGCTGAGATATTCGCGTCCAATGTTGGTGGAAGCGCCACAATGTGCGGTGACCCACCCAATGTTATTATTGGTACCGCCTACGGATACTCTTTCTTTGACTTTGCCACCAATACCGGTCCCATTGCCTGGATAGGGATGTTTGCTACCCTGGCATTCTTCTACTTCGCTTTCCGTAAAGTACTCACGACTTCCCAGGGCGATAACAGAATTGACCCCAGTACTTATCCTGAGCCGCGTGAAGCTATTACCAATATGAATCTCTTCCGGATAAACACCGCCATCTTTCTTCTGATAGTGGTGCTATTGGTCACCCATGCTCAGACAGGGATATCGGTAGCACTGATAGGGGTAATTGCTGCCGGTCTTACCCTGGGTGCCGGATTTGGTAGTGCCGGGCATATCCTCAGGAGGGTAGATTGGCGGACACTGCTTTTCTTCATCGGGTTGTTTATCTGTGTCGGTGGGCTCGAAGTGACCGGGATATTGGTGATTCTAGCCGATTTCATTGCTGATATTTCTGGTGGAAATATCACGGTGGTGATACCTATTATCCTGTGGATATCGGCCATTGCTTCGGGGATAGTAGACAATATACCTTTTGCGGCTACGATGATACCGGTACTGAGAGAGCTTGCTGCTGGGACGGCTGGTTTTGATCAAAGGACGCTAGCCTGGACACTGGCACTAGGCACCGATATTGGGGGAAATGCTACCCCAATCGGCGCTTCTGCTAACGTGGTTGGTACGGCGGTTGCCCAGAGAGAGGGCTACCGCATAAGCTGGGCGAGATTCTGCAAATATGCCATACCAGCGATGATCATGGTGGTTGGCCTTTGCTGGCTGTATCTGGTGGTGCGATACACCTAGACCAGAACCAGGACGAAATACAACAACATAGCAATTGCGTCACTATCGTACAATAAGGTATTATAGTTGGGGTGAGGCATCTTATTAGTACTCGTAACTCGCACGCCCCTGTAGCTCAGGTGGATAGAGCACCAGCCTCCGGAGCTGGGTGCGCGCGTTCGAGTCGCGCCAGGGGTACTCCCATGAGAAAAAGTAATAAATCTCTGCTTTACGTATATACATGGAGGAGAAGTTGATAGATACAACCCGATTGGTCGAAATCAGGTGGCATGGCCGTGGCGGCCAGGGAGCCGTCATGGCTTCCGAGATTCTGGCACGGGCGGCAATCAGCGAGGGCAAATATGCTCAGTCTTTTCCCAGCTTTGGACCGGAGCGGAGGGGAGCACCGGTGATGGCCTTTGATAGAATTAATCCCACTAAACCTATCCGAGTGAGGGCTGATGTTGCCGAACCTGATGTGGTTATTGTCCTAGACCCGACCCTGTTGGGTATTGTTAACGTTGCTTCCGGGCTTAAGGAAGATGGGATACTGATATTAAATACCAGTAAGAATATCGAGGACTTTGAGGCAGAGTTTGGGACTAAGTGGCAGATGGCCTCGGTCGATGCCACCAGGATTGCCCGTGAGTTGCTGGGTGTACCTATTGTCAATACTACCATGCTTGGAGCGTTGCTTCGGGCGACCGAAGTAGTCAAAATAGAGTCGATGGAGGAACCTCTCGAGCAGAGGTTTGAACGACTGGCCGAGCGTAATATCAACGCAATGAAACGGGCATATGAGGAGACCGTAGTAAAGGGGTTAAGCTAATTTGAGTAAAGAAGAACTGAGCTGGAAGGATATCGAGGTCGGCGCGATATTCACCACGCCGGGTAGCACCGCTGAGTATAAGACCGGTGATTGGCGCTCTCAGGCACCAACCTATAATTTCGATAGATGTATCAAGTGCGGCATCTGTCAGCTCTACTGTCCCGAGGGCTGTGTTGAGCAAAATGAAGACGGCTATTTTGTCGCTGATCTGTACTGGTGCAAGGGGTGCGGTATCTGTGCCAGAGAGTGCCCAACCGCTGTAATTACTATGGTAGAGGAGACAGAGTGATGGGTAAAAGGGTAGGCATTGAAGTCTCAATAGCAATATCCGAAGCTGTCAAGCTGGCCAATGCTGATGTTGTCGCCGCTTATCCAATTACCCCGCAGACACATATCGTAGAGCACCTGGCAGAACTGGTAGCTAGTGGTGAACTTGATGCCGAGTATATTCCGGTGGAGTCGGAGCACTCGGCGATGAGTGCCTGCCTGGGAGCGGCGGCCGCCGGGGCGCGTGCCTTTACCGCCACCGCTGGCCAGGGTCTGGAACTGATGCACGAGGTCCTGTACGTCGCTTCATCGATGCAGCTGCCAGTAATAATGGTGGTTGCCAACCGCGCACTGTCGTCACCAATCAACGTTTGGGGTGACCATTCGGACCTGATGGCGGTAAGGGATACCGGCTGGATACAGATTGTGGTTGAGAACGGGCAGGAGGCGGTAGACAACGTACTTTGTGCCTTCTGCATTGGTGAAGATAAAAGGGTGTTGCTGCCGGTGATGGTACACATCGATGGATTCCACCTGACCCATGTAATTGAGCCGATAGAGCTCCCCGACCAGGCAGACGTCGATAAATTTATCCCGCCGAACCAGTATCCGTTACCTCTAGACCCATCTCGACCAGTAACAATGGGGGCCTTCGGGCCGCCGGTAATCTACCCGGAGATAAAGAAGAGACAGGATGTAGAGTTGAGGGCGGCCAAGAAAGTCGTTCTGGAGTACTGGGATAAATTTGGCAAGGCTTTTGGGCGTGAATACCACCCAGTTGAAAAATACCGCACCGAAGATGCCAAAACGTTGCTAATGACGATGGGCAGCACCAGTGAAACAGCCATGGATGCTGTCGACAAAATGAGAAACGAAGGGATGGATGTGGGGTTGCTGAAATTGAGACTCTGGCGCCCCTTCCCCTTTGAAGAACTGCAGGAGACAGTTAACGAGGCTGACTTGCTGGTTGTGGTAGACAGGGCTATTTCCTTCGGCGGACCGGCGGGGCCGTTCTGTTCGGAGGTGAAGGCGGCATTATACAATCAGGACAAGAGGCCCAAGATAATCGGTTTCGTCGCTGGATTAGGAGGAAGGGATATACCAGTGGTGGGATTCGAGACGATGGTTCGTCGGGGGATGGAGATTGCCGAGAAGGGAGGCGGGGAGGTACTAGAGACTTATGGGGTGAGAGAATAATGCAGAACTACACTGTTTATGTTCCCCGCCTAGCACCGAAGAAGGAACCGTTTGCCCCGGGGCACCGGGCCTGTGTGGGTTGTGGTGAAGCATTGGCTGTCAGGCTGGTCTGCAAGGCGTTTCCACCTAATACAATAGTAGCCAATGCCACTGGTTGCATGGAGGTTGTCTCGTCACAGTATCCGATGACCTCATGGCGAGTACCCTGGGTACATGTTCTTTTCGAAAATGCGGCGGCGGTGGCTTCCGGTATTGAGGCTGCCCTGAAAGCGATGACAAGGAAGGAACTGCGCCCGGATGATGGTACCAAGGTGGTGGCTATGGGTGGTGATGGTGGTACCAGCGATATCGGTCTGCAGGCGCTGTCCGGGGCTATGGAGCGTGGACACGATTTACTCTATGTCTGCTTTGATAATGAGGCCTATATGAATACCGGCATCCAGAGGTCTTCGGCAACCCCGTTTGGAGCATCGACGACTACCTCTCCTGCTGGTCGGAAGAGCATCGGGCAGAAGACGTGGAAAAAGAACATGGCGGCAATTGCTGCTGCCCATGATATCCCTTATGTGGCCACGGCCAGTCATAGTTACCCGCAAGACCTGATGGCCAAGGTGGCTAAGGGGATAGCTGTCCCTGGTCCCGCTTATATACATGTGCTTTCTGTCTGCCCTACCGGCTGGCGTTCCGCTCCAGATTTATCGATTAGGCTGGGGCGCCTGGCTGTGGAGACAGGCGTGTTTCCTCTGTACGAAATTGAGGACGGTAAATACAAGATGAGCCTAGAGCCACCTAAACTGAGGCCCGTGGAGGACTACCTGAATCTGCAGGGGAGGTTCCGGCACCTGTCTGAGGATAATATCAAAGAGATTCAGGAGCGGGTGATTAAAGAGTACGAGCGAATCAAGGAGAAGGCCAGATGACGATGGATGCTGAACAGGTACGCGACAAGGTAGGCTCAATACTGGACAAGTACCAGCGTGATAAAGGCATGCTGGTATCAATCCTGCAGGATACGCAGGCAGCACTGGGCTATCTTGCCAGGGAAGCCCTGCTTGAGGTCAGTGCTGGTCTGGAGGTGCCACTGAGCCGGGTGTACAGTGTTGCCAGCTTCTTTCGGGCGTTCAGCCTGAAGCCGCGGGGTCGGCACCTGATAGATGTCTGTCTCGGGACGGCCTGTCACGTTCGGGGGGCTGTTGGTATTCTGGAAGCAATTGAACGGGAGGCAGGTATCAAGTCGGGAGATACGTCTGAAGACATGAGGTTCAGCCTTGACACTGTAAATTGTGTTGGTGCTTGTGCCCTGGGGCCTATTGTGATTGTTGACGGGAAATACGAGGGCGAAATGAAGATAGACAGGGTAAAACCCTTGCTGGCGAATTATGAGTAGCCTGCTGTGGAAATGCGAGAGAGGAACGAGAGATTGAACAGGCTAAGTTCCCCAGAAGAGTTAGAGAGACTGAGAGAATCAATTATCAGGGGTCGAGACCCTGATAAACGGTGCGTGGTCATCTGCGGCGGTACTGGCTGCGTTGCCCTGTTGAGTAATGACGTCATTGCTGCTTTCAAAGAGGAAATGAAGGGGCAGGGGATTGATGCTACCGTCGACCTCAGGGTAACCGGCTGCCGGGGGTTTTGTGAGAGGGGCCCGCATGTAGTTGTATTGCCAGAGGGCATCCTCTACCAGCGGGTCAAGACTAAAGATGTTGCCGAGATAGTGTCGGAGACAGTAGCCGGTGGTAAGATAATAGACCGCCTTCTATATGTTGACCCGATGACAAAACAGAAGGTCGTTCACGAGAGTGAAGTCCCCTTTTACAGTCAACAAGAGCGTCTCCTTCTCGATAACAATGCCAAGATAGCCCCGGATAGCCTTCAAGATTACCTGGCTATCGGTGGTTATTCTGCATTGAGCAAAGCCCTGTTCAAGATGTCACCGGATGAAGTCCTCGAAGAGGTGAAAAAGTCCAATTTGCGTGGTCGTGGTGGTGGAGGTTTTCCTGCAGGCCGGAAATGGGAAACAACCCGGAATGCCGAGGGCGAGCCGAAATACGTTATCTGCAACTGCGACGAGGGTGACCCCGGCGCTTTTATGGACCGGAGCTTGATGGAGGGTAATCCTCATTCTGTGCTTGAGGGGATGATAATTGGTGCCTATGCCATTGGGTCCCATGAGGGATACATCTATGTACGTAATGAGTATCCGCTGGCGGTAATGCATGCCCAGATTGCCATTGACCAGGCTGAGGAGGCTGGCCTGCTCGGTGAAAACATCCTGGGCTCAGGGTTTAATTTCAAAGTCAGGATAAACCGGGGTGGTGGTGCCTTTGTCTGCGGTGAGTCTACGGCACTGATGGCCTCTCTGGAGGGAAAGGTTGGTGAGCCGAGGGCGAAATATGTGCATACCTCGGAGAAGGGACTCTGGGAAAAGCCCACAAACCTCAACAATGTCGAGACCTGGGCGAACGTGCCATTAATAATAAACCGTGGTGCCGACTGGTATCGGGGCATCGGTACCGAGGGGAGTAAAGGTACCAAGATATTCTCTCTGGTGGGTAAGGTGAATAATACCGGCCTGGTAGAAGTGCCGATGGGAATGACCCTGAGGCAAATCGTCATGGATATCGGCGGTGGTGTCCCCAAAAATAAGAAGCTCAAGGCAGTCCAGACCGGTGGGCCGTCTGGCGGCTGTATTCCTGAGAGCATGCTGGATATCCCGGTCGATTTTGACGAACTTGACAAGGTCGGCTCGATGATGGGCTCCGGTGGCATGATAGTCATGGACGAGACCAACTGTATGGTGGATATCGCCAAGTATTTCATTTCCTTCCTCGAGGGTGAGTCCTGTGGCAAGTGTGTGCCCTGTCGTGAGGGACTGAAGAGGATGCGGGAGATACTCGAAGATATTACCGAGGGCAGGGGAAAAGAAGAGGACCTGGAACGCCTCGAACGGTTGTCGGAGACTTTGCTGGACAGTGCTCTGTGTGGTCTGGGTAATACTGCCCCTAACCCGGTCCTGACGGCGATGCGTTATTTCCGAGACGAATATGAGGCTCATGTCAGAGACAAGCGGTGCCCGGCTGGAGTCTGCAAGGCACTGATAACCTATAATATATCCGAAAAGTGTCCCGGTTGTGGTCTGTGTGTGAAGGCGTGTCCGCAGGGTGCCATTACCCTCGTTGAGAAGAAGAAGCCGGTGAAGCTGGACCAGGAGAAGTGTATCAAGTGCGGTGCCTGTTATGATGTCTGTAATCTGGACGCCGTGGTAATAAAGTGAAGGGCGAAGCAAGCATGGTAACACTGACGATTGACGGCAAGACGGTACAGGCTGAGGAAGGGGCCATGGTGCTGGATGTTGCCACCGAGCATGGCATTTATGTCCCAAGTCTATGTGCTCATGAATCGGTAACTCCTTACGGTGCCTGCCGTCTTTGCCTTGTTGAAGTTAAGACCGCAAGCGGGAGGGAGCGTCTGGTGACCTCCTGTCTCTATCCGGTGGAAGAGGGGCTGGAAGTAATAACAAACTCCGAGAGGATTTTACGTAACCGGCAGACAATCATCGACCTGCTGCTGGCCCGCTGTCCGGAATCGACTGTTATTCAGGGTATGGCTAAGAAGCTGGGTGTCGAGAAGAGCTCCTATAAAGCGGAAGACCATGGGAATTGCATCCTATGTGCGCTATGTGTCCGTGTTTGCCAGGAGGTCGTTGGTGTCAGTGCTATCAGCCTGGTCAACCGCGGTGTCGAGCGCGAGATGGCCATCCCGTTCTTTGACGATTCCACTGCCTGTATTGCCTGTGGCTCCTGCTCTTTCATCTGCCCCACAAATGCGATAACTATGGAAGACTCAGGTGGTATCCGGACGATACGGATGCCCAATAATGTGACCGAATTCGAGATGGTTCAATGCAAGGTCTGCGGCAATTACTGGATGCCACGCAAGCAGGTAGACTACATATTTAGGACGACCGGTATTGAGCCTGAGTTCTTCGACGTCTGTACCAACTGCCGGGACTAGGCTACTTCAGACAGATTGGTGGCACTGATTTCAGTAACCTTCGTCTGGCTCTTACTCTGCCTCTCCTCGCGAGTGATGAAGACCTGAGGGACGCCCCTTTTCTCACAAACAAAACGGTTACAGACGTTTTCTAAGGGGGGACACTGCCTTTCTCACAGGCGAAATGATTACAAGCGTTTTCCAAGGGGGACACCCCTTGGAATCCCCCGTTTCGAGGGGTTCCACCCCTCGAGCACCCCAAAACGGTGTGGGGGCAGAATTCAGGCAGGAGTCGTTCGCACCTCATAGAGTAGGTTAAACCAAGGTGTAGGGTAGTAGCCGGACAAGTGAGCTTCATATGCAAAAGGGAGTCAAAGAGGGGCGGAGCCCCTCTTTCTCTTCTCTTCCCCTTCCCCTCTGGGGAAGGGGATTAAGGGGATGGGGCCACCACTACCCAACAGGGTGTGTACGCGAATAACAGAATGTCAGGGTGTCACTAGCATATAAACGAGCACAGGGACTAGGCTGGACGGCCGACACCTGCTATACTATTGATGTTCACGACGACGGGGTGTAGCGCAGTTGGTTAGCGCGCAGCGTTTGGGACGCTGAGGCCGGAGGTTCGAGTCCTCTCACCCCGACCAGACTGGTTTATCTTTCAACCCGTGAAGCATGTCTCTATTCATGAAGTGCTTTAATTTCACAGATCGAGTAAAGTAGCGAAAACTCTATCAAATTGGGTATGTAATAATTCGGACTATGATTCTCAGAGATATTGAACAACACATATTAGAGCAGCAGCGAGATGGTTCTGTATACCCTCAATACGAGGGCTACTGCCTCTCGAATATTCCGTCTGCCGTGCAATACCTGTTCGGACTCAGGACAACCAATTCCCTGTCGCCGATACTCGATAAGGCTGGCATTGTGCCGACAAGGCGCCAGAAGGTCGTCGCGTTGCTTCTGGACGGCTTTGGTTGGAGTCAATGGCTAAGATATGCAGACCGCTACGAGTTCCTGAAGCGCTTTACTGAGAGGGGCGTTCTTGCTCCTGTTACGTCTGTCTTCCCGTCCACGACCTCGTCAGCCGTGACCACAATCCACAGTGGACTCACCCCGCAGGAACATGGACTGCCGGAATGGTGGGTCTACTTCGAGGAACTGCAGCAGATTATCATAACGCTGCTTTTCAGGCCGCTTGACGGAGACAGAGTGGACCAGTTGTTGGAGTCAGGGGTAAGTCCCAGGATTCTATTCGATGGCGATACCTGGTATGGAGCACTGGGTGAATCCGGGATTCCTGCCTTCAATCTCATCAATGATGCATTCAAGAACAGCGCCTACAGTTCAGTCGTTCTGAAAGACAGCACAATGGTGCCTTTCGTGGGGGCTTCCGGGCTGGTGAAGGCGTTGTGTTCCAAGCTGACAGAAGTTGCGTCGCCCGCCTACTTCCTTGCGTACTGGGGTGAAATCGATGGGGTGGCCCATAGTTACGGGGTACACTCCGAGCCATATATCGCTGAGCTCGAACTGCTACTGCCTTTGCTTCAGAAGGAATTTATAGAGAGGTTGCCCGGCAAGGTAGCCGAAGAGACTGTGCTGCTGGTGTTCGCCGACCACGGGCAAATTAGCGTCGACCCAAAGGAAACTATCTATTTGAACAAGTTCCCGAAACTGGTAGCGAACCTGCGTACCGGGCCTGACGGAGAGAAGATTCTGCCATGGGGAAGCGCCCGGGACGTTTTCCTTGCTGTTGAAGAAGGCAGACTGGACGAGACGATTACTTTTCTGACGGAGGTTTTGGAAGGCAAAGTGAGGGTACTCAAGACAGACGAGGCGTTAAGAGACGGTATGTTTGGGCACGGAGGCCTGCACACCAGGTTCGAGAGTAGACTTGGTGACATCCTTCTGCTGCCAGAGGGGAATCTGACACTCTGGTACGAGCGACCACACCGTAAAGAGTTCAGTATGTTGGGTATGCACGGGGGCTTGAGCCCAGATGAAATGCTGGTGCCTTTAGCAGCAGCCAGGATAAGTGATTTGCAATAATTCAGCAGTCGATTCAGCACACTGAACAATAGGGCAGATTGTCAAATCACTTTTATCGACTTGACATCACATCTTTTTTGCCATATTATCCTCCCATAAGGAACAGCAGCTTAACAGTATAATACGTAATCTATCGAGAGATGTGGCGAGGGAATTGGCCCTGTGACCCACACGGCAACCTTTTAAGGCCTTCTTAAAGGTGCCAAAGCCAACCGGAAGGAACCGATAGGCACGGTAAACCCGTGAAAACGAAGGTAGAAACCTCCTTCGGGAGGTTTTCAATTAATATCAAGCCACCTCCGTGATAGATTCGCTTAAAGGAGGTGGCGTTTTTATTATTTGTGTTAAATCAGCGAAACAAAATTAAAGGAGAAATAGAATGATTAATTGCATTGCAGATTTTGCGCCTGAAGGTAGTGAGTGTGGAGTCGGACTTGCCGTACAGGATAAAAATGGGCGTTTTCTCTTTTTTATTCCAGGCTTACGCTATATGGCGACCCATCCTCCAGGGGAACTCTTTTACGCAGGCATTGGTGGTCACCTGGAGGAAGGTGAGGACTGGCTAATGTGTGCACATCGGGAAGCGAAAGAGGAAATCGGAACAGATATCGATGTCCTCTCCTCTTCCGTTACCTGGTATGTTCCTCATAATGGCTTGGTTGAACAAGTAGAATTAAGTGATAAACCCTGTCCATTTGCACTCTATGATATGGTTCATCCACCTGGCACTCCACGGGCTGGGGGGCACTACCATATCGTGATATACAAAGCGCGTCTAGAAGGCGTGCCTGGAGATTTAGAACTGGATGAGTTACAGGGAGTTATTGCGCTGACGACTGAACAAGTAATACAAAGCTTAGATAATAAGCCAACACTGGCAGAACTGTTGGATGATGGAGCTTTATTAGTAGCAGGGGGAGAGCACCTTGACCGTCGAATACGGTTGTATCCCTTAGGCACAGCAAGGGCTTTGGCTCACATTCTTAGCTGTGTTAACAGTATCTAACGCTTTATAACATACCGGGTCCTGCAGCTTGTCCATTGCGATACTCCGAGAGGGTGCAATCATTTTGATTGACATATATTTGGTATGGATTTAAACTCAAATTCCATTATTGATTAACTCAAGAGAAGCAAATGAAACCTTTCTCAAAGAATATGTTTGAGGATGAACTGGCAAAGTATTATGACATAATGCGTCAATACCGAGATTACGACAGGGAATGCAGTTTTATCGATAATCTCATTAAAAGAGATATCCCTACAGCAAAGAGAGGCTTGGATATTTGCTGCGGAACCGGAGAGCACGCCATCAGAATGGCACGTTTTGGTTACGAGGTAACGGGAGTTGACCAATCTCAGGATATGCTGGCTATTGCGGTCGATAAAGCAACGAAATCAGGCCTTCCCATTGATTTTATCTGCAGGGATATCTTTGGTTTGGGAATCAAAGAGAAGTTCGAGGTTGCTTACTGTCTCGGCTACACGTTTCTTTACATGACGACAGACCCAGATGTCCGAAGATTCTTTAAAGCTATAAGGGATGCCTTATTGCCCGGGGGGCTCTTTTTATTTGATTTCATAAACGGAATTTCATTAAGTAAAGATTTTGATAAAGACGAATTTACCTATCAACATGAGGACGCCACGATTAGGCAACATGACAAATGGTCACTAGATAAAAAAAGAGGAGTGAAACATTTGGACTTCGAGTACGAGATTACTGATAGTGAGGGCAGAGTTCATAGGATATCCGCAGAAGAAGATGTGAGAATATTTTACGATGATGAAGTTCAAAATTTGTTATCCAGTTGTGGCTTCAGCGATGTTGAATCATTCGGCGATTATGCTTTAGAACGAAATGGGGCCGATGACCCTTATATAGTAATCATCTCAGGAAAGAAAATGTAACAATTGGGCGACAAGAGTCTTATCCCATCTCTCTATCCGGGAAGAATATGAATTTTATTGTGAGCATGTCTATGATGCCTTTGATTTCCGGGACGAACTAAGCAAAGTAGCGAATTGTTTTCCGACTGCGTTATTAACTGGAGACGAATATATCTTCCAGCACTGTATTGAAATCGGCAAGATACTTGAATATACTGCACTCAAGAAAGGCAGCAAGTAGTCGGTTTAACGAGCGACCTATAAGAAAATAGATACTTGGAGAAAAACATGGCAAAAGATAATGGAGCGAACAGCGTTCGCCCGTCGTGGGATGACTACTTTTTGGAACTGGCAGACGCAGCTTCTAGAAGAGCCACCTGCGACCGTGGAAAGAGTGGTTGTGTGATTGTCCGGGATAAACAGGTGTTGGCGACAGGATATGTTGGATCTCCCGCCGGGCTACCTCATTGTGATGAAGTAGGACATTTGATGAAGAAAGTGATTCAAGAAAACGGCGAGATAAGCGAGCACTGTGTACGGACAGTGCACGCTGAACAGAACGCTATCTGCCAAGCCGCCAAAAGAGGGATTTCTATTGAAGGTGCCACTATCTATCAGAGAATGACTCCTTGCCGGACTTGTGCCATGCTGCTGATCAATTGTGGGATTAAAAAAATAGTTTGTGAACGCAAATATCAGCTTGCCGAAGAGAGTGAACAGCTACTAGCGGAAGCCGGCATTGAGTTAGTATACAAATATGATGGGCGACAAGAGTACTAATCCAAGCTCCCTTCTTAAGATTCACCAATATACTGAAGGATCATCCGAATATCAACCTTATATCAAATAGTTAGGAATTGTTAGATAATGGCTAATTGGAAAGACAAGCTGAATGGAGACCCTGTTCCATGGCTGCTGGAGGCCGATAAGACCCAGCCAGCTATCCGCTATTATACCCTGCGTGATATCCTCGGCCGGGACGAGAACGATAAAGAAGTCAAAGCTGCTAAAGCGGCTATCATGGCAAGCGGACCGGTGCCGGTAATCCTGGCGGCACAGCAGCCGGAGGGATATTGGGACA
>SMTZ1_10008409_pt1 | contig 29481 bp, 33 predicted proteins | sample DeeMarSWOR136_30_FD_25667 | JGI IMG/M metagenome (IMG submission 25667) | reverse complement strand
TGGAAATAGCAAAAGATGGAGCCTTAAAAACTCAAATAATGTACAAGGCAAATCTAAGCTTTGCCCAACTAAACGATTACGTCAAGTTCATGCTAAAAACCGGTTTAATAAACAAGTTCCGTGCCAATGGGAAAGACGTTTACGAGACAACTAAAAAAGGTCTAGAATTTGTCCAGCGGCACTTCGAATTGATGGAACTTCTGAAGGAAAACGAGAACAACAAAAACGGCGTCAAAATTCCCCCTTACAACCTTATTAAAAAGAAGTAATATTTCTTAGAAAATTCAACATTGAAAAAATTTGACAGTGAAAAGCGAGAGAAGTGAAAACTTCCGGGTTTGATAAATTCTTTGCTTTTTTGATTGGTTTCTAACCTATTTCTTAATTTTGGGAATTATTCAAGCATTACTTTCACAGCAACTCCGCCGATTCTTCTTTGTTGAAACGTGTAGCCATATACTTTATCATCCTAGTAGCTGAAACCTTATGACAGCAATATAATAGATAACCTCTACCGAAACCAGAATATCTATTCTCCAAAATAATAACTCAAACATTCAATCCATCCTCAAAAAATCACTCGGAATATTGTTTCTGTGGGAATACGTACTTTATTAGCCAAAACACTACATGTCACCATAGAAGGAGAAAAGCTTCAAGGCGATTCCTATATGAAACATCCTAAACGCTTTAAGGTAGCCTATATATTTTTTCTTGCACCGTTCGCCCTAGCTTTTCTTTCGTGGCTGTATTTTCCAATTGCAGCTCAATGGATAATAACTAATGTACTTGGCTACTCACCAACAGAACTTATTGCAAACCCACTTTGGACAGGAACCATATGGTTATTCTACACATGGTACACTTTTGTAGCCATCGGCATAGCAGGCGTTTGGATCATAGCAGCCGTTTTCGCAAGAAGATCCCAAATAAAGAATAAACACGACTTTTACCCCATGGTAAGCTTCATTGTCCCTGCGTACAATCAAGAAAAAAACGTCGCGCGCTGCGTTAACAGCCTATTCAAATGTGCAAAAGACTATCAAGATAACTGTGAAATCATAGTAGTTGACGACGGGAGCAATGATTACACATATGAAGTAGCATGGTCAGCAATGAAGCTTAATCACCATGAACAACCACAAGTGCGAGGCAAAATTGTGCGACACTCGATAAACCTGGGCAAAATTGAAGCCTTAAAAACTGGGATAAATTGCACATTAGGCGGTTTGGTGGCAATTGTGGACGCCGATTCAGAATGGGCACCAAAGACACTAGTTGAACTTGTGAATTACAAGCTATCCAATGGAAAAAGAGCGGTGACAGGCTATGCCCACCCAAACAGCGAAGGCGCAAAGAGAAAATTTATCGTTTGCCTGCAGCAGCTGGAATACAGCCAAGGCTTAAGTATAGGACGCTGCGCACAGGGTTTAGGCAATAATGTGCTCGTGGTTTCCGGTGCAATAGGCATTTATGAGGCAGATCTGCTACGTGAAATTCTCGCAGAACGAAACATCCGCTCAGTAACAGAAGACTTAGAGATAACCTTGGAAATGCACAAGAAAGGCGCAAAAGTAGGTTACATGAGCTCAGTGCAAAGCTCAACGGTCGTTCCTACAGGCTTAAATGCATTGTGGCGACAGCGAATACGATGGTTCACAGGATGGCTTCATAATACGCTGGAAATTCACAGAGATTTAATGACCAAACGCTCATGGCTTGCAGCACTACTCTGGTACTGCTACCTATTTGAATATGCTGGTGCAATCATCGATTTAGCTGCCGTAGCAGCACTTCCATTTTTATGGTGGTTTGCACCTGACGCCACCCTGTTCGGACTTAATCTACTAATATTTGTCCCATATGGTTTCCTGCTTGGCGTTGTAAGCCAAGTGATTGCATTACGATTTGCCTACAGCAGTTACAGGCATAACGCACTGCTGCTTTATGCACCACTCTATCCTTTGCTGTGGTTTGTCAATGTACTTGCACGCTCCCAAAGCATGCTAAGTTATTTGAAAGGTAACAACGGCAAGTGGCATAACTGAAAGAACTTGTATTTGCAAAAGCGTTTTTAAGGATTGAAACGGTTTGGACTGTTGGTAAGAAGCTGATGGTTATTCAAGCGGTACTGTTTGACATGTTTGACACGCTGATGATCATAGAAAAGAATCATGAGTTCTACTCCTATTCATTGAAGAAAATGCATAAAGTTCTTCTTGATAACGGTGTAAATGCGGAGTTTGTAGTCTTCCGCGAAGCATACATCAAAGCGCGTGACGAACTATACGTTGAAGCAGATTTACGATTGGAGGAACCACATTTCAACTTGCGCATCACAAACGCATTGAAGAATTTAGGATACCATGTCGATGCTAGCAGTGACGTTATTACTAGTGCAACAAGCGCATTTTGTGAAGGGTTCATGGATTATGTCCGCATCGACGCCAACGCTAAAAACACCTTGGCGAAATTGCATGAAAAATACAAACTTGGAATAGTGTCGAACTTCGCCATACCAGAATGCGTAGACAAACTGCTGAAAAAATACAGCTTGGACAAGTTATTTGATGTTATTATAGTGTCCGCTACAGTCAACAAGCGAAAACCCAGCCCCGAAATCTTCGAGAAAGCGCTCGTGAAGCTGGACGTTACCGCGGAGAACGCAGTTTTTGTGGGCGATACCGTTGACGCAGACATTGAAGGCGCTAAGAACGCAGGAATGAAATCAATCTATATCGAAAGGCGTCTGCAAAAAGAAATTGTATGCCCTGACCAGACTATAAAAAATTTGGGTGAGTTATTAGCAGCGATTGAAAAATTTGATGTTGTTTGTCAGTAAGAATTAAGGGGTACTCTTTATGTTCTCTAATCCAAATTTTAGAGAACTAACAATGTTTTTGAGAATATTGCTTTTTGTTGAGCAGTCACCTTGTTTGTTCCTTGTTCATTTTATCGATTAGAATAGGCAAATCAGTTATCGAAGTTATAATATAATTTGCGCCGTGGATCGTCAACTGTTCAATATTGGAGGTGTTTGCGGGCAAGCCTACAGCAATGGCTTTTAACTCTCTAGCGCTCTCCATGTCAACGTTGGCATCTCCAACAACCACCGTTTCTTCAGGTGCTACGCCTAAAACCGTAAGTGCCGTTTCAAGATGCTCAGGGTTTGGCTTCACATAATTAACTTTGTTTCGCGGAACAATCACGCCGAAGAAATCACTAAGTTTGAAGCGTCGTAAAATGTAACTTGCAGCTTTGTCACCGCTTAAAGTGAATAAGCCGATTTTCAATCCCTTCTGTTTTAAAGCTTTCAATGTTTCACTTGCTCCAGGTAAGAGACTTGTGTCTCTTGCGGCTTCTAACTCGTAATCTTCAGCTATGCCTAAGGCCTCCTTGCGGATTTCCTCCATAACCATAGCGGATTTTCCAGAGTTCTTGACGAAAATCTTGGTCTTTTTAAGCATTTCAAAGATACTTTCGTTCACGGATAACAGTGAGGCGGGAACTCCTACTCGTAATAGGTAGCTTCTAACTTCAGCTCGGACAGCCTTGTAGTCTAGTTTGAAACTAGCGATGGTTCCGTCAAGGTCGAATATCGCAGCTTTGATTTTTATTGTGTTCACGCTCTAGTTTCTTGTTGAAGTGAAGCTGGTACACCAATTTCCCTATGAATAATATACTTTGCGGTATGATTATACTAGTTAGCCTTTTCCGATACAACAACTTTCAACTCTTTTCCTCAGGGTTATCGGCTATTTGAAGCGCCAACCCAATGTGCCCTACATTTATTGCTTCCTCGTTGCTGATACAGTTAGCTATGGGAATCAAATTTCTCGTGCCTAAAGTGAGGGTTTAAATGGTTTGAGATAATTTCAAAGTTGCTCGCTTGCGTTTCAAAATTGGTATGCGCCTTTGCGGCAAAGCTGAATAACTACTTAAAACAATGAATTCTTTGATGATGCATGAGCTTGGAAGAGTATATGAAGGAAAAATTATGGTCTATACTTGTCGAGACTGTTCATACGTCGGTGATGTATCCTATCCACAAAGCATACACTCGAGAGGAAATAATGCGAGAAAAACCTGATGTAACTGCTTCTGAACTTGTAAGCAAGCTAAACATACCATTCGGTGAAGCCTTGGTTATACTTCATGAGTTGACGGAAGAAAGAAAAATTGCTAATTAAATTACTTGGACGCTTGAAGCTTTAAAAGTTACAAAAACCTCTGCGTTTAGGCAAAGTAACATCTCGTTAAAAGACCTCTTGGTTACCTGAACGGTTAGGGGTTTGCCAACGTTAACCTTGAGTTTTACGAGCGAATCTAAATCTGTGATTTCCGTGATTTTGCCTTTAAACACGTTTCTTGCACTGGATTTCAGGACGGTCTTGGATAATATTATATCCTGTGGATTTATGAAAACAGCTGTAGTGCCTTGCCTCTGGGCAGTTACCTCGATTTGCACCCCGTTGCCCACATCAACTATTGAAGTGCCAGCTGTGGTTGCTTCAGCTGTTCCGGTGAAAGTGTTGTCAACGGCGGCGAAGCGAGCCAAATTTTTGGAGAGCTTGACAAAAACCTCTGCCGGCGCGCCAGCCTCAGTTATTTTTCCTTCGTCCATTAACGCGATACGGTGCGGCAGTTTTTTAGCCTGAAACATGTTGTGCGTCGCCATCACAATGGTGACTTTGTTTTCGCGGTTCACTGTATCGATGACCTCTTCAAGTATGCCCGCATTTTTCGGGTCTAAGTTCGCAGTGGGCTCATCCAAAAGCAGCAGTTTCGTCTTCAGTACTAAAGCTCTGGCTATTGCCACACGTTGTTGTTCTCCGCCGGATAGTTTTCTTGCATTGCGTTTCTCGAAACCTGAGAGCTTGACAAGTTCCAAAGCTTTTTTCACTTCAATATAACGCGTTTCCCTTGGTACTTTCCTTATTTTTAATCCGTAAGCAATATTGTTGTAGACTGAAGTGCTGAAGAGCACTGTTTTTTGAAAGACGAGCGTGCTTTGTAAGCGCACCTTTTCGGTGTTTTTGAAGTTTACCTTTTCGCCTTGGAATTTCACTTCACCGCCTGTTGGGTTTTCGATGAACGCTAGGATTTTGAGAATTGTTGTTTTCCCTGAACCGTTGGGTCCTAAAAGGGCTAGTATTTCGCCTTCGTTAATTTGCAAGTTCACCCTATCTAACACTATTTTGTTGCCATAGGCTTTTGTTACGTCCTTTAATTCAGCAACGGGTATCATCGTTTGTTCTCTCTGTAGCGTTTTAATCTAGAATACGGTCCTTTTGCCAATTCGACCAAGTAATTCGCCCTCCGTAACGCAACTACTATGATATTTATTGTGAAAAGTATTATCACTAATAATATTCCTAAAGCTATGGCCAGACCGATTTCGCTGACTTGGAGATTGCGTGAAATAGCCGTTGTCATCACATCTGTTCTGTTGCCGGTTCCTCGGATGTTACCACCAACTAACAACACGACGCCCAACTCGCCTATTGCTCGATTAAAACTTGCAATATCAGACAAAACAATGCCGCTCAATGCTTCCTTTAAAACTGCTACTTGCGCCTGAGACTCCGAAGCCCCCAACGTCTTGGATAAGTTCATTATTTCAGGGTCAACAGATTCAATAGCGGACACCCCGATGCTGACCAGTATGGGTGTTATCAGTATAGCTTGACCAATTATTATAGCCGCTGGTGTATAAAGTAACCCCAGAAAGCCTAGTGGTCCACCTCTTGAAAAAATGAGAAACAGAATTAAACCCAAAACCACCGTTGGCAAGCCAATTAAAGTGCTGAGAAATGTTTTGAGTATGGTTTTACCTCGAAATTCTTTCATGGCAATTAGCATCGCAAGTGGCGTGCCCCAGAGTATGGCTAAAATAACTGCTGTTCCTGAAAAAAGGAGGGAACGGGAGACAACCCCGAGGATTTCTGGGTCGCCTGTAACTATCAACTGTAGGGCTTCTGTTATGTCACCTATTACATCAGCCAAGACTGCGTTCCTCTATGTGTAAAGGTTTTCATAGCCATTTCTGTATTGCGGTGGGCACTCGGAACCTTCAAAGAACGCGTAGTCTTTTATCCATTCAACCAGTGGCTGGGGCAAATTATCTTTCAGCGGCTGAACAGCCTGGTAGAAGAGTGGTTGCCCATAGGTGTCTTTACCGAAGTCGTTTATTAGCTGCTGGGTTGAAGGAGATACCAAGTACTGTATGAAATCCATTGCGTCGTTGAAGTTGATCTGTTCATGGACAGATTGGTTTGCAGGGTTTGTAGGTACCGTAGGATTTACTGCCATCACACTGTAAACGTTAAGCAAATATTGTTCCTCAAGTATGAGTGCATCCAATTCTATCGAGCCATCGGTATGGAATTTCAGAAAAGTTCCGATGTCCGAGAGTGTGTAAGCACTTTTCTGGTCAGCTACAGTTAAGGTGGCACCCATTCCTTGACCTGTGCTTGCAAACCAAATTTCATTGGAAATCTCTGTGTAGTCATAGCCAGCTGCGGTCCAAAGACTCTTTTCTTTAGAATTTGTGCCCGAATTGTCTCCTCGTGAGACCCAGATTTGCGTGGCTCCTGACTGGTCAGGCATATTTTGTCCATACTGAACTATGTTGAAGAGGGCCTCGCTTGTTGTTTTTCCTTTGATTTGCGCTGGGTCATCCGCCGGTCCCACTATTGTGAAGAAGTTGTAGGCTATGATTTTTCTGTTCACCCCGAAACCGCCTTCCAAAAATTCCAGCTCTACTGAGGGTGCATGTACAAGAACGACATCTGCGTCACCGTTCTTTGCTTGTTGAATGGCTATGCCTGTTCCTACGGCTGTTATGTGCAGGTCCACGCTGTGTGTTGATTCGTAGTCTGCCTCTATTGCCGCCAGTACTTCAGTGTCATCTAGGCTTGTGGTTGTGGATATGAAGAGTCTTCGTTTTGAGAAGTAGTTGAAGTAAACGAGTGTTCCCGCGACCACTATTATTGTTGCTAACACTGCGACTATAAGCATTTTTTGCCATTCTTGCATGTTTAAACACCGTTATGTTTTGTCATTCATATCACTAACCTTATAAACTTTATCGCGAATACCACTAGGTGGAATGCTCACTCAAAAAAAGCACAAGCCCTCCTGCAAAGTGTGGATAGAGTATAACGGAAAACCTGTGTTGGGCAAAGGCGGCGCCGAAATTCTCAAAGCAATAGAAAAAGAACACTCCATTTCAAAAGCCGCCAAGATCCTCAAAATGTCTTATCGCTACGTCTGGAATTACCTCCAAAAAATTCAAAAAGCAGTCGAAGCTTCAGTCGTAGAAACCTATAAAGGCGGCAAAGCTGGGGGAGGAGGCGCAAAACTAACACTGTTGGGAAAGAGCTTGATTGAGGAGTATCAACGCGTAGAGGGCTATTTAAGTGAGGTTCTTGCAGACCAAGAATATTGGGAGGTGTTAGGACTGAAAATCAGTGCGCGAAACCAGCTGAAAGGCAAAGTTGTTTCTATTGAAAAAGACGGGATAACCGCAAAAGTTAAAGTTGAAATTAAAGTGCCCGCAGTGGTCACTGCGGTAATAACAAAAGAAGCTGTTGAAGACTTAGGCGTAAAACTAGGTGACGAAGTAAACGCTGTAATCAAATCAACAGAAGTGATGATATCCAAGTAAGCCTATACTTTTTCCTTCTATTCCACTACATAACGGTAAGCAATATGTTGACCCGCTGTTGCACTCTTTCTAATTATTCTCAACAGATCACCTGGTTTGGCGCCTATAGCTTTCACGGATGGGTCTGTTGCTTTTATCTGCGGCATCTGGTATGGCTGAATCTTGTACTGAGCAAGAAGCTGATTTTTTTCCTTTTCACTCAGAATCTCATGTTTAGGAACTAGTGTGTGCTCAAAAATTTCGAACACTGGAAAAGACTTGGGCAGAAGTTCCACTTTTCTCTTTTTAGCGCCTTGTTTAGCTGCATGTGTGAAGCGCCCTTCAGTGATTACAATAGCACGCTCCAGCTTCTTCTCTTTCAACAATTTGTATAATGAGTTCATCAAGGCGATGCCTACTGTTACCTCGTTAAGAATGCACCAAACTAAGGCTTTCTCTTTATCCTTGGGAATGTTGACTATGTAAGCGTAGGCGCCTTCATGCTTTTCTTTCTTAATTAGTTTGTATTTTCTGAGTTTGATTAAAACCTCAGCCTTGCGTTCCTCAATTGTTTCTCCTTTGAACTTCAAAGCGCAAACTCCTATTAAATGAGTACGCGAAACCTAACAAAACTTCAACCCTTAAACTTTTCCCTCTTTTTTTGGAGATGTCACCCGCGGATTTCCCCTTTTTTTCTGTTTTGCGGAGCTGGTTAAATGACTGAGCTTGTTTCTGTGCAGTGTTTCAAGCCTAACCTTTGCGTTGACTGTGGAGAGCGTTTAAAGACGCTTGGTGCTGTTCGCTGCAAAGAATGTATATGCGGAGAGTAGGCAAACACAAAAGGAGACGCAAGAAGAGGTATAATGTCTGAAAGGTTTGTAGCAAGTTTTCCTTTTTTCCATAAAAGACACTTCAGGCATATGACACTCATGTTTATCTCCATGAAAATGCATAAGCGCATTGAGTCTGAGGTTGCGAAAATTTTTTGCCCAAGTTTCCCTTTCTCACGCTAAAAGCAGCAAGTAAAAATTGTATTTACGCATAATTACAATATAATCATTAATGCTATATTGTCGTTGATTAGCTGTTTCTTTTGAATATTTTAAAGGAGGTGAAAGAGATCTATGAAAGGTAAGCAGTTGCTTATTGCAGCTTCAATAGTGATGGTAGTTTCTCTTTTGTTTGGCGGTCTAGTTGCAGGCAAGGATGAAAGCAGTCCTCTTGCATTACTTTGGGATGCAATTTTTGGTCTCCAAGACAACGTGGTGGATCTTCAAGATCAAATTGACACAATAGAACTCACGCCTGAACCTACTGGACCCCCTGGACCTACGGGTGAACAAGGACCTACGGGACCTCAAGGTGAACAGGGGATTTGCGGCTCGAAAGGGACAACTTGCAGATTTTTCACCTACTTTTTGCCGTGTTTTTATTGAAAGATACAATCGTGCCTTTCCTGCAAATAAAATCTGGCAAATGACAAGCGAGGTGTTGCCTGAAACTTAATAGGTGAACAACGCAATTCTAACTATGGCAAAGGAGACGGAACAATGAATGACCCGACGACCATTATAAGTCTGCTTTTAGGAATAGGTATTTTGGTTACGTTGCTGATGGTAGTAATTCTGCGGAAAAGCAGGAATGAAGGAAAAACAGGAAAAACCGACTATCGAGCCTTTTTGATGATGGGCGCAGCGTTTTTGCCCACTGGAATTGTTATGATGCTGGCGTATTTTCTGACAGAATTGCCGTTTGAAATTGGTTTGCCTCTCGTCGCCTTGGGTCTGATCTACCTCATCATTGGTTTAGTTAATCGCGACAAATGGAAAAAGATCAAGTAGCTGCATTCGTTGTGTCATCGCTTGACCGTTATAAGAAATTATTCACTCGACTACTTTTCTGAACGACAAGCTAAATCACGGCAGTTAAAGTCTATTTTCACAGAAGCTCAAACTATACAGTAGGCAAAATTGCCTTACCATAGGCAAAGGTTTCCGTATAATATCGTTGTAAGGATCAAATATGCTGGCTGAGTGCCTACTGCTTTGAGGCTCAAACTTTAATCCATATGGAAAGAGAAGGAGGCAGTTAAGCAGAGCACAAACCTCTTTTAATCACATATGAGACTTGATTTGAGCCAAGACTTTTGAAAATTTCTTAATCTTGCCGTTATTCTGTTTTCTTGGGCCTTCGTCGTTTGAATCGTAATTTAGCGGTCAAGATTTTTTCTGTTGCAAATAATCTTGATGCGATATACATTATGACCAATGTGAACGCAGCAACATAGATTATTCCGAATATTATGGTTGTATAATCTCCTAGCACGACTGATTTGGAAGCGATTATTGGCTGACTGTATGGAATGGCGAATAATATGACTTTCAAAGATAGAGGCAATGTATTAATGTCAAGATATATTAGTGCTAGAGCTGGAACGTAGATGAGTGGGTAGAGGTAGCCAACAAGGGCTTAGGGTACCAGACCTAGCGCTACCAAGTCTACTGATCCAGTAGTAGGAATACCAAGCGTTATGGATCCCAACATGTAGTTGTAGCCAAACAACACTGCTATGGATGCCACTCCTGCTACAATGATTGTGCTGGATAATTTGCCCATGAGAATTGCGAAGCGGTCCACGGGCGTTGTTAACAGAGTTTCAAGGGTTTTTTCTTCCTTCTCCATAGCCACGCTGGTTGCAGCTATCTGCATTGCGTAAGTTAGCATGATCATGAGGGTGGTTGGTAATGCAATTGACTGTGAAATTAAGAGACCAGACAGCGTAGATGGGTCAACACCCTGCTGTATTTCACCTTTAATTATTGTTGACTGTGTAGTGTAAACCACATCAGGAGCAACAGCCCTGTTGAAACCGTTGACTACACTGACGAAGCCTGTTGAGGCGATGTTGCTCAATATTCCACCACCTTGAAAAACACCATAAACGTTTACTAAAGCTTTAATTGTTAGGTTGCCGCTTGTGTGCTGTGTCATGTTTTGGCTGAATCCTACTGGAATCTCGACTAACTGAGTGCTGTTGTAATCTGGTAATAGGTTTTGAGATACGACTTGTTGCGGATGTATATCGCTTGTGACTGCAACGTTCATGGTTCTATTGACGTAACCAATGAAAATTTGACTCCAGTTTCCGCCGTCATTATTAACAACAAGCAAAGTAGCTCTTTGAGCTTGTTCCTGAGCTGATTCCACTGCATAGCCAAGCACAAGACCAAGAACAGGAAATATTATCAATGGAAGTACAATCATGCCGACGAGAATTTTCGGGTCACGGATTAGCTCCTTCAACTCTTTAACAAGGATCGTTCCGAAGCCCTTAAGCATAACCAACCACCTTCGCAAAGACTTCTTCCAAGTTTTCGCTCTTGTACTTCTGTTTAAGCTCGTTAGGCTTGCCCTCAACCACTATTTTGCCCTTGTCAAGCAAAGCAACACGGTCGCATAGGTAGTCCACTTCCAGCATGTTGTGACTACTGAGCAAGACTGTGACATCGTGCTCTTTCACGTAGGTCTTGATTATTTCCCTAACATGATAAGCGTGAAGAACATCCAAGCCACTTGCGGGTTCATCCAATACAGCAAGTCTCGGACGAGTCATTAACGCTCTGGCAACCAACAAACGCCGCTTCATACCCTTGCTATAAGTCTTGGCCTTGTCTCTCAAACGTTCTTTCAAACCGCTAATTTTAGCCGCTTCCGTGATGCTTTTGCGAAGTTCGTTCTGATTTTTTGTGTTGAATTTCGCCATGAACTCGAGATACTCGTTGCCTGAGAGATTAGGGTAGGCACCTGCTTCTTCTGGAAGATAGCTGATTATTTTGCGCACTTCTTTGGCTTGAGTGACTGGGTCCAAGCCAAATATACGTATCGAGCCTGAAGTCGGTAGGAGCAAAGTGCAAATTATTCGAAGTGTAGTGGTTTTCCCCGCTCCGTTTGGGCCAATAAGACCGTAAATTTCCCCCTTTTTTATTAGGAAGCTTAACTCGTTCAGAGCTCGGATATTGCCGAATTGTTTTACTATAGATTTTGCGTTAACTGCAAGGGTCAATAATAGGCACCGGTACTTTATGGATTTACCATAACTGACTATAAGACTTTAATGGTAAAATGCCCTTCCTGTCTAAGGAAGCGTCAAGCGGAACAGCCTCGAAAGTGAGCTGGTTTTTGAGAGTCGCCAAGAAAATTCTTTTGACGAAAACTATTATAGTTCTTGGATTTCGCATTTGAGTTTTTTAATTATTTCATCCGCGTTTAAGGGTTCCACTTTCAAAGTGTAAAGTTTATTTGGTGTGCGAAGCTTCAGTTTCACAATTTCTTTTAGCCTTTTAACTGAGCAGTACTTTGCACTAGCGCTCATCGTCACAAACTTGTCCACATCAAAGATTTCAGATGGCATATAGGGTCCTCACGTTAAGTGCTTTCTTGGATGCGAAACCGAGTTTTTATCTGTTTTGGTATATCTGGAGAATTTAGAACAGCTTAAATTTGAAATCGCTAAAACTAAACACTGAGGCGAAAAACGTGAGTGAAGATAACGTGTTAGTTGCGATAACTGCAAGCAGAGAGAAAGGAGAAATCGTATATCGGGTTGATTGCTCCAGCGACTTGTCGAATGAAGAGTTTGAATATTATCTTAGTGAAATAATCAATGGTATATGTAAGTGGAAAAAGGATATTTGTGAAGAAAAAGTCACAAGCTTCAAAGGACCTCCTAAGCTAAAGAAAAAAAGCGCTGCTCAATTAACTAAGAAGTAACAGCTTCCAGTTTTGTGCCTAACTCTACCGAAATTTCAACGTTATACTCTTTTTCCGCTTTTCAAATGGCGATACTCCGGTTGTTAAATTCTACTTCCATATCTCAAAAATGGGTTATCATCACATTCTTTTCTTGAACAATTAAGCCGATTTTCTGCAGTCCTTCAGTGGTTTTAACCTCTTTAGAAATTCATATGCATCTCCTGAAACATGAAAATGCATGATGATAGCCCATGACTTTTTTTAGGTATATTCAACTTTGCAACCCACAAAAGCAACCCGCTTGTAGTATTTAACGTGCAAGATACATGACACATTGAAAGTTTTATTCCCGCGTCAAGCGTATTTCAAAAAGAGGATTAATCGCACCCTGTTTATTGAAATCAGTTAAATACAGCGCTGAAAGTCTGGTTTTTATTAGGTGACAATAATGCACACAGGAATTGGAGATAGATTCCAGCATAGCACAAAGCATTCTAGAGAGAGACTTCTCGGTGGTTATCTGGACTGGGCAAACAAGCCACAGTCATACAAAAAATATTCTTCAGCCAAGATAATTAAGCTCTCCCAAAAGTTTTCCAAGCAAACGCTTCCCATCGTTGAAACGTTAAGAAGGCGCAGAAGCACGCGGGCTTTTTCTCCTAAGCCGTTGTCTCTGGATGACCTGTCCTTCCTTTTATGGGCTTGTACGGGTATCCAGAGAAAGGCACTTGACTCCGAATTCCGCACAGCACCGTCAGCTGGAGCACTATACCCAATTGAGACGTATCTTGTTGTCAATAATGTGGAAAACTTGGAGAAAGCAGTGTATCATTTTAACATAAAAGTACATGCACTAGAAGAATTGAACACGGGTGATTTCGCAGAAGAAACGGCTCATGCAGCTTTGGAACAGAAATTATGTGCTGAAGCACCCGTCGTGCTTATATGGACAGCGGTTTTTGAGAGATCAAAATGGAAGTACGCACAAAGAGCTTACAGATACGCATATTTAGAAGCTGGACACATTGCGCAGAACCTTGCAGTGGCTTCAACAAGCACAGGCTTGGGATCTTGTCAAATTGGAGCTTTCTTTGACGACGAAATTAATCAAATCATAGGAGTAGAAGGCAAAGACGAAAGCGCAATATACCTCAGCGTGGTCGGTCACCCCCAAGAATAATTCGTTTAAAAATGCAAAGTTTAAGAAATTGTTCAATGCATTCCGTTATCCCACTTTTCAATAATTGAAGAGAGATGAAGTGCTTCAGTTGTTGTGTCTGGAAAAGACTACAGCGTCCAATATTAAAAATTTTAAACCTTATGGAAAAATTATTGTTGGACAACCCCATATAGGGGGTACGAGTCTCCCTACGGACATCATCAGAAGACTAGAGTTATTAAGTGCGATTTGCGGTAAACTCTCAAACTTAGAAAGGAAAAAAGCCCATGTCCAAACTCAAGATTGGTCTTTCCATGCTTTACTGTCTAGGCGAATCATACCCTAAGATGATCAAACGATTGAACAACGTTGAAACCCAATACGTTGAAATTCTCGATGAAGGTTCCCACGCACTAAGCAAGAAACGGGTAGCCACGCTCAATCAGATTGCTAAATCCCGCTGCATTCAGTACACGGTGCACGCGCCTTTTGCAGATATAAATATAGCTTCGCCGTCGAAATCCATCTTAAACGTATCGCTAAGGCGGCTAAAAGAGTCTATGGCTTATGCCCACGCATTAAACGGCAAGCTTTGGATTTTCCATCCTGGCAATAGAACAGGCATCAGTATGTTCTATCCTGGAGACGACTGGAAACAAAACATAAAAAGCATCCAGGAACTGCATAAAACTGCAGAAAAGTATGGATTGAACATCGCCATAGAAAACCTGCCTGAAAAATACGGTTTCCTCATGAGAAACCCAGAAGATTTCCTCAGGTTCTACAGGGAAACTGGATTACGTGACATAGGCATCGTCCTAGACGTTGGACACGCAAACCTTGAAGGTCAAACAGAGAACTTCTTGGAAAAATTGCCAGATAAAATTGTGCACATACACCTCAGCGACAACGTTGGAGAAAATGATCTGCATCTGGGAATAGGATACGGGAAAATTAACTGGCAACGATTCGCAGAAATCTTGCGCAAAATAGGTTATGATAAAACCATAATGATTGAGTCTGTAGAACATGTCAAAGAGAGCCTGCAAAAACTACGAAAGTTGCTAGCTTAACTGTCTGCAAGCGGCAACTCTAACTCCATAAAATCCTCAGCCACTACAGTGTTTCTAAAGACCTTTTGAGCCTGCTCCAAGAGAATTTTTGCTTCGGGATATCTGGCGCTTATATGCGTTAAAACTAGCTTCTTCGCTTTTGCTTTCTTGGCCTGTAGCCCAGCTTGACCAGGCGTAGAGTGCCCATCCAACTTGGCTTTTTCGCTGAGCGTATCATCCAGAGTTGAATCATGTATAATCAAGTCTGGGTAACCAGCGAATTTGGCAAAACCTGTGAAAGGTCTTGTATCACCTGTGTAAACGATTTTGCGCCCCTTTCTAGGTGAACCCGTCAAATCGGAAGGAGTTATAACTTGACCGTTTGGCAGCTTGATGGTGTTACCATGCTGAAGTTTTGACCATAACTCGCCTTCAGGAATACCTAATGCTCTGGCTTTTTCAGGATTGAATTTTCCTGGTCGAGGCTTTTCTACAAATGCATACGCCAAACTCGGGATCACATGGTTCGAACTTGTGGCTTCAACTACATAGTCTTTTGCGTCACATACAACGCCTGCTTTGCAGATCTCATGGATTTCAACGGGAAACGTTAAACCGAAATGTAGTGTTTCTTTGACGCATTCTAAAAACTGTTTCACACCTTCTGGCCCGTAAATCTCAAGTTTTTTCTGTCTGTCCATCAAAGCCATCGTCTGTAGTAATCCAGGTAGACCCAGAACATGGTCACCGTGCATATGCGAAATGAAAATTTTTGTCTCTTTGTGGAAGCCTATTTTGGCTTTTACCATTTGTCTTTGGACGCCTTCGCCGCAGTCAAACATTAAGTGCACGTTTTGTCTTTTTATGAGCACAGCCGGCAAACTTCTTGCTTGAGTTGGGACGCTACCTGCTGTTCCGAGAAAGATGACACGTATGCTCATTATTCTCACTTTATGTTTTTTTGAAAACAACAATCTCGCGGGTCAGAGTTCCGTGTACATAAGCGAAATGAGATTCCAAGTGATCATATCCTAATGCTATTCCAATTTGCGCGATGTTTAATGTTTTTGGTGAAGCCATACAAATGAGTTGTCCTTCACGGAGCAAAGAACGCGCCGAGCTCAGTACACCTTCAACAATCTGCTTGGTTGTGGACTTCATAGTTGTCGCTGACTTCCCATAAGGCGGATCAGTGACCACATGATCTATTCGCATTAGGGGTAATTTCCTGGAGTCAGCAATCACCAAACCTTCAGACTCTACACCAAAATGCTTGAGATTTCTTCGAGTGCCTTCTGCCATGCGCCGCTTAACATCAAATCCCAAAATTCGACAGCCCACAAAAGCGGCTTCAACCATTATGCTTCCGGTGCCACAGAAAGGATCCAACACCAACTCGCCGGCTTTTGCTTGAGATAAGTTAACCATGCATCGTGCTAGTTTGCTCGGCATGGCTGAGGGGTGAAAGAATGGTTTTTTTCGTGGTCTGCGATCGGAGAATGTTTTAGGTGTTATTTCTGTGAGTTTTAAGCCGAAGATGAATTTGTTGCTGGTTAGGACGCCAAAGCAAGTTCTGTCGGGTTTTTCAAGGTTAACTTTTGTTTTTGTTGTGTTGTTGAGTATGTGTTTGCCAAGTTTTCTTTCAAGGTTCATTGTGTAACTTTTCTCAGAGTATTCCTTGACACGTTTTATTCGTACTGCGAAGGTTTCGCCTTCATTAACGACTTTTTTGAAGTTAGTGGCATTTGCAGTTTTTCTTATCTCGGCTTCTTGGGCTTTACAATTGAAAAGTTCCAGAGCACTTGCCATCGTGTAGGCTGACCTATTCTGTATAGTTTTTGCGCTGTTTGGGTCTGAGTCCAGTCTCATAACCTGATCGAGGTTTTCAATGATTTTATAGGAGTATCCTTCGGCTTGAAGGATTGCTTGTAATTCGGCGGCAGGCAAGGTTTCATTTTCGCCCGATAGCAGAAAAAAAAGATTAGCCACTTTCCTGCGCCTTCAATGCAATTGCGATTAACGGTGCAAGGGAAACCTTGCTGATATTGCTGGGAATGCTGTCAGTGCCCACGATTTCTTCTACACCAGCTTCAAGAATGCGGTTTTGAGCGTCACCTATTAGAAGCGGGTGAACACAGGCTGTAAAGATTTTTGCTGCGCCCATTTCTCGAAGTATTTTTGCTGCCCCGATAATGGTTCCGCCTGTGCTGATGATGTCATCGAATATTATGACTACCTGCCCCTTCACTTTCAAGCCCATACCAGTTTGCCTTGTTTGTCCAGTATAGCGGTCACGCTGTTTCTCCAGATGCCCTACGTCTCCACCTAAGACTTCTTGCGCTTGTTCTGCAATATACATTGCGCCTTTGTCTGGTGCTAGCGCGAATGCTTTCTTGAAGCCTTTCTGGACGAAGTATTCGGCCAGTAAAGGAATTGCGGAAAGGTTTGTGGTGGGAAACGGGAGCTTTTTCAGAGCGTTTTCTGAGTGGATGTTTATTGTTACTAAGGCGTCAATACCTGCTCCTTTTAGCATACGAGCCAAGGTTTCGATGCTTATCCCTTCACCCGGCAGAAACACTTTGTCTTGACGCGCATAAGCCAAGTAAGGCACTACCGCGGTGACATTGGGTGCTCCGTTTCGTTTCGCAGCGTCAGCCAAGAAGGCTAACTGCACTATCCGGTCATTCTGTGGAGGGCTAGTGGTCTGCACTATTGCCACATGTTCACAATTAACGGAGCTTTCCAACTCCATCTGGAAACGTTTTAAGCGAAACCTGCACAGCTTCTAAATTTGTCAACTCTGCTGTTTTTTCGCCCAACTCTTTCGAGGCTGGACCTATGATAATCTTCATTTAGCTTTCCTTCTAAGCTTTAGATGAGACCAGTTTGGTTTTTAGCTTTATCCAGCTAACTCTATTTAACTTTACCATCTTCAATATTCGAAGAATGATACGCTAATAGTGTTCTGGTGTGAGCTAATTCTCTTAGCAGGTTTATGCATAGATTGGGTATTAGACAGAAAATAAGTTATTTCTAAGATTGAAAGTTTTTAACAAGAATTGCACTCCTTTTTTCGAGGAGCGCATCTGAAATCTAAAAGAGCAAGTTACGTTACAAGAAAAAAGAAATGATAAAGTTAATTTCAAAAGAAGGGAGAAGTTAATAAAGCTTCAAAAGGTTGCTCTTGTTGTAGGGTTCTCTTAGTTGATTCGAATGGATAAAATACGCTTCCAGTTCCTCGTCGCTCGCACCTTGGCGCATGGGCGTCAAGATGTCGATTAAATTATCGTTTCTCATTAGGCAGGTCTTCAGTTTCCCGTCGCTAGTAACCCGCAGCCTCGTGCAGTGAGCACAGAACTCACCATTTTCGATTGGATGCACCACTTCTACTGTAACGTCTGGAAGATGATAGATATGACGGTTTTGCATGAACCGTCTAGTTTCAATTCTCAGTGCCTTCTGTCGAAGCATCTCCTCATGCTCGTCCAAGAACCTGTGATAAGCCGCAAAATAGGCGCTATTAACGTTCACGGGGTCAAGCTCGATAAGCTGTAGTATTGTGCCTGTTTGTCTTGCGAAATCCATCATCTCGGGCACCGAGTCAACGTTTACGCCGTTTAAAATCACCATGTTAAGTTTCACGGGGTATAGCCCAGCCGCAACTGCAGCTTTCACGCCTTCCAGCGCGTTTTCGATTCTTCCATCAGTGAGCTTATGATAAATTTCAGCATTTAAAGTTGGAAGGCTTATGTTTACGCGCCGTAATCCGCATGCGTGTAAGTCTTGGGCTTGGAATCCGAGCAGGGCGCCGTTGGTCGCCATTGAAAGGTCTTTCAATCCAGAGGTTGCCGCTATGCCCCTAATTATGTCGCACAGGTCCTTGCGCATAAGAGGTTCGCCTCCTGTCAGCTTAATCCTAGCGATATCCAAGTTGATGGCGATTCTGGCGACGCGTACGATTTCGTCAACAGTCATTTCTTGTGTTGTGTCGCATGCACAGCAGCCTTCACCTTCGCGGTGGCAGTAGTCACAGCGTAGGTTGCACCGCTGAGTTATCGATATTCGCAGATTAAGTAGAGGACGACCACAACTGTCTGTTAAAACCATCGTTATTCCCGTATGTGCCTAACGATATGAGGCGCCTCGGGCAAAATAAGCATTTCGACCGAAACTCGCACAGCGTCAGGGGAACCAGGTATGCAAAAAAGCGCTTTACCCTTCGCTACGCCAGCCACCGCGCGGGACATAACCGCCGCAGAACCTACTTTGTCATAGCTTAAGCGCCGAAAAATCTCGCCGAATCCGAACAAAACCTTTTCGAGAAAAGGCTGAACAGTCTCAATCGTAACATCTTTCGGAGCGATTCCTGTGCCACCGCAAAATATGACAGCGTCCAGCTCTTTGGAGTTCAAAACGCTTTTCACAGCTTCTGCAATCATTCCCTCGTCGTCCGCGATAATTTCTTTGGATAATACCATGTGACCCGCGCTCTTCAACAAAGCCTTAATCATGTCGCCTGAAACATCAGCTATTTTCTCGCCTTCCTGCAACTGTTGATACCGCAACGTGCTACAAACGTAAATTGCGAATTTCAGCTGTTTAGGTGCTGACGCCTTGTGATTCTTGCTACTTTCGCTCACACATTTACACCTGCTTCAATTTCCTAACCACATAAACGTTCTCTATCTCCGTATTTGGGTACTGTCCAGCTGCATCTTTCTCGTATTGCTTAACCATGTCCCAAACGGTAGTCTTGTCCAAGATCTTAGCTTCAACCTCCACGCTATTCAAAGGAAGCGGATGACAAAGTGGAACAAGCTCAGCTGTCTTCTTCGCAGCAAACACCCCCGCAATTTTTGCCGTGTAAAGCGGGTCGCCCTTGGCGATTTTTTCTTCTCGAATCAATTTCAATGTCTCAGATTTCAACCTAATCTTTCCTTTAGCAGTTGCTTCCCGAAAAATCTCAGCTTTCCTTGAAACATCAACCATAGTCACCGTATTCTCCTCCAAGATTGGATATGCCTATTGCCTATTTATCCTGCTCCCAAGCCTCTATTAGCTTTTGCACTGCCTGCGCTTTGGCTGAGGCTTCATTAAACCTGTACATGCGGATCCGACCATAAACCTTCTGCTGAAGTACGCCCTCAGACTCCAACAGTTTCAAGTGCTGATTAGTAGTAGAAAAGTTCAAATTAATCCTACGTGCTATGTCAGAAACGTTAAGCGCGCCCAACCGTGCCACAATCCTAAGTATTTTCATTCTAGGCTTAGAAGAAAAAACCTCTTCAACGTCCATGATGCTTCACGCTTACCTCTCTTCCAAAGCTGCACTTAATTCTTTCTCCAGCTCGTAAGCTGGAACGGAAGGCAAAGAAACACGTGTTGCCCTGCCACGTATGCCTGCCCCCGCGACTTCAGCTTTTAGTATGCCCAGCGCAGAAAGAAGCTGAACATATTTCCAGAGTTGAGTATGACTATTCGGCTGTTCGCCGAATTCTTCACAGACAACAGCATAAGTCTCCTCAATTTCTGAGAGAGACGCGTAAGCCTTTTGACTTTCCTTGAAGGACCGAGCCGCGCCAAGCAAGAACAGTTTTTCATGAAACCCCAGAGAAGCTAAATCGCTTCTCCGTATGGTTGGAATTACGCTGGAAACAGCTTTTCGCACGCACTCAGGCTTAACTTCGCCAATGCCCTCAGCGTCTGAGTACTTTCCAGCCCGCCATAAAAGTTCAATTGCGAAGCGAGCATTCCCACTCTCGGAAACAGCCAATCCCGCCACTAGGTCGACAACATCTTCGGGCACTGTTGATGGTTCAAACGCCATTGCAACTCGATCGTTCAGAATGTCTAAAAGCTGGTCTTTGGGGTATCGTTCCAAGCTGATTACATTACGCTGGAGAGTACTTCTCGCGCTTGAGTCCAGCCGTTTTGTCGCTTTCAGGTCCCTTAAAATGAAAATAAACGATATGCGCTGAGGCTTGTCCACTCTCATCTCTTGCAATCGCGTTAGCTTGTAAACAGCGTCCGAACCCTCTTGGTCAATAAACGCATCAAATTCGTCCAAAGTCAGAATCACGGAAGCGTCTACCTCATCCAAAATCTGCATAAGAGCTCCCAAAAGTTCCTCTGAAGAGTAACCACGCCTCGGAAAGTTCGGGCGAAAAACCGCAATTGCGTGTTGAAGGATGAGGAAGAGTTTGCCACGGTACTCACGGCAGTTAACGTGCAAGTAATGAAAGTTTATGCTCCGCTTGTTCGCTTCACGAGTTATTTCCGCTCCGAAACGCTGAGCTAGCGCAGTTTTTCCGGTGCCCACATCGCCTGTTATGATAACTCGCTGAGTCATCCTTTCTGGAAATCGAAGCAGGAAATTGAAGAATTCCATAAGCAACCGGCGTTCTTTTTCTCTGTGAGGCAGGCGGTGTGGAACGTAGTTTATGTCGAGTTTTGCCTCGTCTTTAAACACGCTTTGATGCCGCGTCAAGGGATTTTTGCCTCAAACCTAATAATTTTTCGGGTAATGTTATTCTTTTCTCTACCCAATAATGCTTCTCTTTGGAACAAAAGCCTAATTAAGCAATTCGCAACCCCTATTTTGCGATACAAAAAATGATACCTAAATACTTCTTCCTAACCAGAGGCGTCGGAAAACATAAAGAACAACTTCAATCCTTCGAGTTAGCCTTGAGAAACGCGGGGATTCACCACTGCAACTTGGTAAACGTCTCAAGTATAGTCCCACCGGAATGCAAAATGGTTTCAAGAGAACAAGGCTTGAAAATGGTGCATCCAGGAGAAATTACCTTCGTAGTTCTAGCTAGAAACGCAACTAACGAGCCCCACCGTTTAGTAGCGTCATCTATTGGCGTAGCCATCCCTTCTCGCAAGAAACAGTATGGCTACCTCTCCGAACACCACTCGTTTGGACAAACAGACGAGGCAGCTGGAGATTACGCGGAAGACTTGGCTGCAACGATGCTGGCAACTACCATGGGTATTCAGTTTAACCCTGAAACTGCTTGGGACGAGAGAAAGCAACTTTTTAAAACCAGCGGCTTGATAATCAAGACAGCCAACATTACTCAGTCGGCAGCGGGCGACAAAAACGGCTTGTGGACAACAACAATTGCAGCGGCAGTTTTCGTACCACCAGAAAACGGTATCCTTTTGAAAAAAAGAGAATAGTCCTATTTTCCAGTGTTACTTTTCTATTGCTAAGTTACTGCTGGTTGAGCAACTTACCTCTTCATGAGGTTTATTCGCCCTTGTCTAATGAATACGCCTTACGGCACTAAGAAAAAGGCTTCAGCTAAAGGCAAAACGATATTAATGTTCCAATGTTAAACCATAGTTCGGTGGATAATCCTTTGAAGTCAAAGCTTCAGATACCTATTATAATTGTAAACTTTAAAACCTACTCAGAGGCAACGGGCCCCAAGGCGGTTGAGCTTGCAAAGCAGGCGGAAAAGGTAAGTAGAGAAACCGATGTGCATATTGTCGTGGCGCCCCAATTTGCAGACATCTCCAACGTTGTGAAAGCGGTTGAAATTCCTGTTTTCGCTCAGCACATAGATCCAATAAAGCCTGGTAGCCATACAGGTCAGATTCTAGCGGATTCAATTAAGGAAGCAGGTGCAGTTGGAACATTGATTAACCATTCTGAAAGGCAGTTGAAACTGTCAGATATTGACGCGGTTATAAAAATGGCTATTGAAAAAGACTTGATTAGCTGTGTGTGTACGAACAATCCAGATGTCAGTGCGGCTGTTGCCTACTTGCATCCTGACATAATCAGTATCGAACCGCCGGAGCTAATTGGGTCAGGCGTTGCCGTTTCCAAGGCTAGACCTGAAGAAGTTACTAGAACCATACGGCTTGTCCGCAAAGTTAACTCTGAAGCGATTATTCTTTGCGGTGCAGGCATAAGCCACGGTGAAGACGTGGCAGTGGCGTTGAAATTGCTAACTCAAGGTGTGCTTGTTGCAAGCGCTATAGTGAAAGCGAAAGACCCTTATAGGGTACTGTATGATTTTGCAGACGCAACAAAACCATAAGTGAATCATTATGAAAGTTGAAGCAGAATGCGCTTCTTGTTTGCTTGCACGGGCAACTGCAGAAACCTACTGCGCTACAACTAACCCCGCGTTACGTTTCCGAACCATAAAAGAAGTTACTAGACTGTTAAACAGAGAGTTTCGACCTTCCACTGTTCCTGCTGACATAGGCACGAAAAGAGACCGCTTGATAAAAAAGCTGACTAGCAACGACGACCCCTACAAGCGTAGCAAAAGAATGAGCAACGAGAAAGCCATGAAACTGCTCCCGTACGCAAGGAAACTTGTGGAACAGGGCCACAACCAGCAGGAACGGTTCAAGAAAGCTTGTTTATGCGCTGTGGTGGGTAACATATTGGAGTTTGATATTCCAGGACACAAGTTCACCTTCAGGACTTTAACGAAAAGTTTTAGAGAAGCTGCAAAAGACCTAGTCGTTGACGATTTGGACAGGGCTTATGAGTTAGCTAAGAAGGCAAAGGCTGTGCTTTACTTGGCTGATAACGCTGGGGAAATCGTCTTTGATACGTTATTGGTTGAACAGCTGAAAAATATGGGATTGACGGTGACGTTCGTCGTTAAGGGCGGTCCAGTGATCAACGATGCCACTTTGGAAGACGTCGATTTTTCGAAAATGATCAAACTTGCAGACAACATATTAACTACAGGTACTGACGCTGTTGGGCTGCTGCTGAAAGAGGTTTCTCCCAACTTTCTAAAAGTCTACAACGAGGCAGAGCTAGTTTTCGCCAAAGGCATGGGTTACGCAGAGACATTAACTGAATACAAACTTGCGAAGCCTCATTTACTACTGTTTAGAACGAAATGTAATCCTGTGGCAAATTACTTCTGCGCTCCACGCAACAAAAATATCGCAAAGCTGATGCCGTAAATGAATTTACCAGTTATAAACTTCACTGGAGATGCACTTACCCATTTTGAGGCTGCTCTCCGTATGGAATGGCTGGTGACAAACGGACTGGGCGGTTATGCCGCCTCCACGGTTTTAGGTGTAAATACACGAAAATATCACGGTTTATTAGTAGCCGCGTTGCTTCCGCCTATCGGCCGAACCATATGCCTTACAAAACTTGATGAAGAAGTTTTCTTGAACAGTAATACCTACCCGCTTGGCGCGAACGAGTTTCATGACAAGATTTTTCCGCAAGGATACCTTTCACTAAAGTCGTTTTGGCTGAATCCCCTTCCTAAATTCATTTACAAGGTACAGAACGTTGAGGTCAAAAAGATGATTTTCATGCCTAAAGGAAAAAACGCTGTGGTGGTGGCTTACAAAGTTCGAAACAGAAGCCCCTTTGAAGCTAAAATCCGCGTTTTCCCATTGATGACATGCAGGTACTTTCACTCCGTTGTGGACAGGCGGCATAACATGTTGGATTTCAGCCAACAGCAAGGTGAGCGAGCGGTAGAATTAACATTTAGTACTAAAAAAGTAGGGGTTACAGCCTTCGCAACTAAAGGCGATTTCAACGAGCAAAAAACCTGGATAGAACGCTTATACTACCGTGAGGAAGCCCACCGAGGCGAAAGCAACACAGATGACTATTTTCAACCAGGATACTTCGAGATTCCCGTTTCGCCTAAACTGGAAGAAGAGTTCGCTATAATCACGACCGCAAGTGAAAGGAGCAAGAATTCTAAGAAAGAAATGGACAACATCAGCACTACAACATATGATGTTAAGAGTGAGCTTAGAGGCGAGTTAAAGCAACGCGAGAAACTGCTGGTCAATTTCTATAATTTGCACAAAGTGCCCATAAGGGATTGGTTAAACTGGATTCTTTTAGCCACAGATGCCTTCATAACTAAAGGCGCTGATGCCAGAAAATCCATAATAGCGGGGTATTTCTGGTTTGAAAATTGGGGCAGAGACACTTTCATTTCGTTACCCGGTTTGTTGCTGGCAACCAGCAGATTCAAAGACGCAAAGAAAATCCTAGCAGATTTTATGCGCCGCAGCAAACAGGGTTTAATTCCGAATTTTATTCAAGACAAGTCTGGAGAACCCGCTTATAACACAGTGGACGCCACGTTGTGGTATATCAACGCCGTTTTGCAGTATCTGAAGTACACCGGCGATTTCAGGTTCATTCGAAAACGACTGTGGAAAAGCCTCAAGGCTATCATTGAAAGCCATGAGAGAGGCACAGCCTTCAGCATACGCATGGACAATGACGGGTTGCTTGCACATGGGTCCCAGCTTACTTGGATGGACTCTGAGGTGAACGGGGAAGCGGTTACGCCCCGAAGTGGAAAAGCGGTAGAAATCCAAGCTTTGTGGTATAACGCGTTGAAAACCATGCAACTGTTGGCAAAACGGTTTGACGAGGGAAGCCTAGCTGAGAAATACTCCGAGATGACCTGTAAAACGCAAGGAAGTTTTAATGAGAAATTTTGGAACGACGAAAGCGGCTACCTTTATGATGTGGTGAATGTGGGCGGTGCTGATAATTCGCTTCGACCTAATCAGGTAATTGCTGTTGCCTTAGACTTCACTATGCTGCACAATGACAAGCGAGAAAAAGTTGTGAAAGCGGTTGCTAGTGAGCTCCTGACACCTTGCGGCCTAAGAACACTTTCGCGAGACGATCACAAATACAAGGGAATATACTTTGGTGATAGGACAAGCAGAGATTATGCTTATCATAATGGTACGGTTTGGCCGTGGCTTTTGGGCCCTTTTACCAAAGCTTACCTTAATGTAAGAGGCCACAGCGACCTAAAACTTGATTATGCTTTGAAAAACTTTCTTTTGCCCTTATTCACACAACAAATTTTTGAAGCGGGTTTGGGAAATGTAAGCGAAATCTTTGATGGAGAACCACCGCACACGCCTAGGGGATGTGTTGCTCAGGCGTGGAGCGTTGCTGAGCCATTGCGGGCTTACTTGGAAGATATTATGCAGATCAGGCCGAAGTATGAAAAAGAGGTTTTGGGGGCTTAAGCTTGTATGATTTTCCTGAGTTCTGCTGCTGAGGTTTCGGGCTTGACAGTGTTTATGTAAATGCCCGTGTTTTTTTCGAACCCCGCCCAAATGGATAAACGTGGATAGACTTCCAGATGCCAGTGATAATAGTCTATTGACTTGCGGTTTATGCAAAGGTGGAACCCATAGTTGTAGGGTGGGTCGTTTACGAGGGCTTTTAGCGCTTTTAGGCTAGCTCTTAATGTGCCAGCGAAGGCGTCTATTTCGGCTTTGTTCAATCCAAGCATGTTGGCGTTATGTTTTTTTGGGAAAACCCAAAATTCTATGGGATGAACGCTTGCATAAGGAGCAAAAACCACAAAATGTGGGTTTTCGAGGACCAAGCGTGGACCTTTTGATTCCTTCTCAACTATGTCACAGAAAACGCACTTTTGATGTTTATCATAGAATTTTTTGCTTGCCTCCAATTCTTCAGCGGGGATTCTTGGGACGGTGGGTGTGGTGATTATCTGACTGTGCGCATGAGAAAGTGAAGCGCCTGCCTCTTGCCCGTAGTTTCGGAAGATTGAAACGTACTGCACGTAGGGTTTTGCGGATAGGTCGCGGAGTCTATCTATATACGTGTTGATAACAAGCGTTAGCTGTGATAGTCTGGCGTCTGCTGGGGATTCGTCGTGGTTCGGCGATTCAACCAAAACCTCATGGTGTCCGATTGCATATCCAAAATTTTCGCTTTTCATAATTTCTTCTCGATAATTTGCGTCTTTGTACTGACTGAAAGCTGGATAAAGATTTGGAATTACGCGGATGAGCCAGTTAGTGGGGCGCTTGTCCTTGTGATCTCTGTCTTTTTTTATTTCACCGTTCTGTTTCAGATAGAGTAAAAAAGCAGGCGGGGTCATTTGCTCGTTTCCCACACAGAGTGGGCAGACTTTATTTTGGGCTATCTCGGTTTTTTGTTTGACGAAGTCAATGGGTCTTCTGCTGCGTTCGGTAGCGATCACTACCCAACGGTCTAACAAATAATCCTTTCTGAGCTCGTTGTAAACCATCGCATTAAACTCCTGACATTAGGAAATTGCATCGTAACCTTTTAGGATTTTCCAAAATCGCCAACCTTGAAAAAGAAAATGTGTAAAAATTAGAAAATGATTTTTCATCCTTTTTTGTATGCACGCGCATGCGCTTTTTGTGTTGTAATAGCATTTGAGTAAGGTTGAGCGATAGGGAGACAAAGAGCTTAAAGGTATTAACACAAACGCTTAGGATTGGGAAGAAAACTGTGCTTATTTAGACAAGGCAGCTCTTTCTCTGGATAGAACCCAAGGAAGCGCAATTAATATTATTGGCGTTATTATCACTGCGGAAGCAATGAGCGCTGAATACAAATCCAATGTAATTAATCCTGAGGTGAGTAGAACGTATTGTACAATTAGACCCGTGCTGAATCTTACACTGAGACCTAAACCTAAAAGCAAAGAGAGTCTGTTTCCAAGCATCTTGCGAAAAAGCAAATAAGACCCAGACAGTTTTGCACTAAATGTAGAAAGCAAAATCATCACAAGCAGTAGCGGATAAACAAAAATTGCGGAAAATGACATACTAGCGCCGACACTCAGGAAAAACATGGGCGACAAGACAATATACCCTAAGAAATTAACAACGTTTTCATCACTTTGAAAGTTCTCCATGGGCAATAGGCTTCTGGCTACAATGCCTCCAAAAATCGCGCTGATGGCAGCTAAACTATCGAAAACGAAACCACCTACCACCACAAAAGAGAAGAATATCAGCATAATTAGAAGAGGGCGAATGAAACTGAAATGTACATTATTAATCAAAACGTATTTCACCTTTGACGCGATTTTTGCCATAATAAAGGTGAGAACAAAAATGCCAATTAAGTCCAACACAACAAAGGCGGGTTCAGGAAAGCCATGAATATTAAGAGTTGGAAGGAATATGGGTAAGAAAGGGATCAATATCAGAGTTAATACTTCTAAGACGTCATCCAGAGTTCCTATGCCCAAGGTGAGTTGACCAAATTTAGTCTTAAGCAGATTGAATTTTGCCAGAATAGGTAAGAGAACAGCTTCACCAACAGTGGCAAAAGAAAGAGCAACAACAACTGCAACCAATGGAGAACTACCTATCTGATTCGGAAAAAGAAAGAAAAGAAGCGCCCCAACGATGCTGGCTTCAAGTCCTACAATTATAATAGCTCCTTTGAGAATTTGTTTACCGAAACGTTTCATCTGCTCGATTTCCAAGTTAAAGCCTATCATGAAGAGCAAGAATAGCATGCCCATTGTAGATAGTACATTGAACGTTTCATCTTGAAACGTTGTCTGAAAAAAGCCAAGAGAAGAAAAAATGATGCCTAAAAATAAAGCTGAGAACATCCAAGGCATTCTGAGGTACTTTTCCAACAGGAAGCCCAGCCCTAATGAAAAAGCAAAAGTTACAGCTATTAAAAGAAAAACATATTGCAAAGTCAAAAACCTCTTAGAGCACAGTTTCTCGGGTATTCTTGGATTGAAGTAGAAAATGCTTCTTTCGTTTATTGCGCCTTCTGATTGGCAATTTAGAAATTGAAATTATGCTTATAACTTTTCTGTTGCGAGTACGTGCATTTGGACTTTTAAAGTTTATAATCAATTGCCTCCTATAACCAACAGACGTATAATATCGAATTTTACATCGCACGCCTCGGATATGCGCACGACAGCCAACCTAGTTTCGAGCAAAATCTTTTCCGGGAATCTCTTCACTTTGTCACCAATCTTCGACGATCTCAACAAGGCGCAGTGCGTTTATCATACTTTGGATATATAGAAATCTGAGATCGGCCTTGATAGCTTTCTGAGCAAAACTCCAATCAACTAATACAAATGTTTTTATTAGCGTGTGAAACTTAACTTCGACCGTCAAGGCAAAGGATGAATTAGGATGCCTCTAATAAAAGGAGATTTCATATTAATCAATTATACAGCCAAGGTTAAAGAAACCAATGAAGTTTTTGACACTACATTAGAAGAAACCTCGAAGAAAGAGCAGCTTCACAAAGAAGGTGAGGTGTACGAGCCAAAACTGGTAGTCATAGGAGAAGGCTGGGTGCTCAAAGCGTTGGACGAGAGCCTAACCACCATGAAAATTGGCAAAGCGCAATCTGTTGAGATTCCACCCGACAAAGCTTTTGGATCAAGGGACCCTGAAAAAATCAAGCGTGTCCCCCTGAAACAGCTCTTAGCGAAAGACATTCGCAATCCCTCCATCGGAATGCGAATCGACTACAACGGAAAAATGGCTACAATACGCTCAATCGGTGCTGGGCGCGTGCTTCTCGACTTTAATCCGCCACTAGCGGGCAAAACTTTGGTCTACAATGTCTCCGTGGAAAAGAAAATCAATGCAAACGAGGAAAAGGTGGCTGCCCTGATCCACCGCAGAATTCCTGTTGTTGAACCTGAACAATTCAAGCTTAACCTCCAAGAAAAAACGCTAACCATCAACATGCCTGAAGCAACCTTCTATGTTGAAGGAGTTCAAATCGCAAAGAGAGGAATAGCTATGGATTTGCAAAGGTTTCTGCCACAATTTACGGAAATCAAATTTGTTGAGTCTTTCAGAAGCGAACCAAAACCTGAGCTTGAGCCAAAATCTAAAACAGAATCAAAGGAAAAGATAAAGCTGAAGAAAAAAGCAAAACCCAAGACCAAAGCGAAGCTAAAACCCAAACCAAAAGCAAAAACAAAAAGTCAATAAACATAGCTCACTTATCTCAGAAAAGCAAGCTGTCTTAAAAGCTATGCATCAGCTTCTTGTTAATAGTAGTAACATTTGTTTTTTTGCTTCAACAAGCAACG
>SMTZ1_10002289_pt1 | contig 29486 bp, 30 predicted proteins | sample DeeMarSWOR136_30_FD_25667 | JGI IMG/M metagenome (IMG submission 25667) | reverse complement strand
AGACATGGTCATCTTTCCCATGCAGGATACTCTTGGTCTCGGTGAAGAGGCTCGGATGAATCGACCTTCCACTCTAGAGGGCAATTGGGAATGGAAGCTTTTACCAGAACAGCTGACACCATCACTGACAAAAAGGCTGCGAGAAATGACAGAAATATATGGAAGGGCTTAGCTGGCATTTTTTTGTCAGGTGAATGATCAGAGTTTCTTTAAAATTGGAGGAATTGTGCTTTTTCGATGGTTCGAGAAGAAGAGGCTTTGATCCACTTAAAGTGAAGTGGTGTATTCACGTTCTAAATGTACATAAAAGGGGGGGAGTTTCTTACTATGAGGGAGGTGATTCATTATGGTTAAAGAGGTTACACCCTGGAGACCTTTTGAGACACTCTCTTCTCTGAGAAGAGATATGGATCGTTTGTGGGATAGATTCTTTGGTGAAGATTTAGGTTTAACGCGCTGGAGAGAGGGATGGACTCCAACACTTGATGTTTCAGAGACTAAAAATGATCTCATCGTTAAAACTGAAATTGCAGGAGTTGATCCTAAGGATGTGGATATTTCACTAAGTGGTGATATGCTCACCATTAAGGGTGAAAAAAAGCACGAGAAGGAAGAGAAGGAAGAGGGGTATCATTTGATGGAGAGGAGCTACGGTTCCTTTTCTCGCTCGGTGAGGCTTCCTGTGGAAGTGGATCACGATAAGGTTAAAGCAAGTTACAAAAATGGGGTGTTAAAGATTACCTTGCCAAAATCTGAACAAATAAAAGCGAAAGAGATAAAAGTGAATATTGAGTAACAATTAAAACTATAGGAAGACTCCCCCTTTTGGTATGAGCAGATGTGTATGGTTTTTGTGTCTATTGATTACTTTCCTATTCGGTTTTAGGAACTCCCACTATCCCTTCTTGACAAAGGACTTAACTTTAATCTATATTCTATATTCCACGTTATAAGAGAGGTTGAGGAAAAGTTTATAGGAACCATCACTCCGAGGATCTTGACTACAATTACAATTAGTGAGGATACCCATTTTTTAAGAATTATCATCCAAGTAAACGAGGCTATAAAAGCTGATATTTTAAGTTCAAATGCTCCTATTTTTGTAATTATTGGAAATGTAGAGAGTTAATAATAAGTAGTTGTGGTATTTGTACAACATGATGGTTTATATAAAAAGAATAAATCAGGGAGAACACGATGTGGTTTACGGTAAATATGAGAGATTATAAAGATGGATGAATTTGATTTTAAGGGGTGTATAGAAATAAAGGAACTCCTTGGTAAAAAGGCAGACGATGAGTTGGAACTGTTGGAACTTATTGAAGAGGTGCCAATAGATTCTATTTATTATCATACACATAGTTATTTCTTACGGCATCCCTATATAGCTGGGCCCTATCCTAATGACTTTGCCAATTGGGCAGCAATTCAGGTGAGAGATAGAGTATTAGGTGAGAAATTAGCCTCAGTAACCTCCGAACAATTTAGATCTCTTGAGGAAATTCGGTTAGAATTGGCAGAAATTATTGATAATCACCTATCGACGATTCATATAATTCCTTCTGTTGTGTACGGTCAGCCATTTTATTTTATGAAATCGAAGATTATCGAGGTTCCCACCGATATTGGAGTGAGTACGTTTCAGGAATTCAAAGAAGCACTTAAGTCTATTGATGCGAGTGCTATTTACAATCATATATTCGAGGCTAGGTTGCGGGCACGAAAAGGAAGGAGTGATTTTTCTATATGGTTAGAGGAGGCGCTCGGTAAAAAAGAACTCGCAGGTAAGTTTGAAATGGTAGATAGCTATATGTACAGTTTAGAGGGATTACGGGATAAACTGCTTGAATTATGTGAGGGAGAAGCCTAGCAGTGAGTAACGGTACCACTATACTTGAGTTGTATAGAGAAGTAGCCCCAAAGGGAGCAGTTGATTTAGTGTATAAACTTGCAAAGAGGCTGAAGGGGCGTTCTATTTTACACGTCAATTCAACGCGCCTGGGGGGAGGCGTCGCCGAAATATTACATCGGTTTATTCCTATGTTTAAGGAATTAGGTATAAGAGCTGATTGGGGGGTAATAGAAGGTTCACCATTATTTTATAAGACAACCAAGAGTTTTCATAATGCTCTCCAGGGTCGGAGAGAGATCATTGTGTCAGAGATGTATGATGAGTATAAAAAAGTTAATAAAAAGAATGCGAGGGATATCTCATTTGATGCTGAAATCGTTGTTATTCATGATCCCCAACCGGCGGGACTTATAATTAAGAAACAGAAAAAGTCACAATGGTTATGGCGTTGTCATATTGATATATCCCGACCTGATCGGAAAGTGTGGTATTTTCTAAAAGATTATGTTTCTCGCTATGATGGAGCTATAGTTTCCCTGGCAGGTTTTGCTCAGAAACTTGCTATACCGCAATATCTAATTTATCCTTCAATTGACCCGTTGAGTGATAAAAATAGAGAACTAAGTAAAGAAGAGATAAACGCTGTTTTAGAGCGCTATACTATCCCTGCTGATAAACCTATCATCCTGCAAGTGTCTCGTTTTGATAGGTTTAAAGACCCTTTGGGGGTTATCGAAGCATATAAACTTGTTAAGAAATATAACGATTGTTGCCTTGTGCTCGCAGGAGGGGGTGCTACTGATGACCCGGAAGGAGAGCAGGTATTGCGTGATGTGAAAGAGGCATCTTCTCATGATAAAGATATATTTGTTATTGATTTACCACCTGATTCAAATATAGAGATTAATGCTCTCCAAAGGACCGCTACTGTTATTCTCCAAAAGTCTACCAAAGAAGGGTTTGGCCTTACTGTCGCTGAAGCGATGTGGAAAGGAAAGCCCGTTATCGGAGGTGCTGTGGGTGGGATAACGGTTCAGATTATCTATGGTGAGACAGGCTTTACGGTAAATTCAATAGAAGGGTGTGCTTACCGAATACGATATTTACTAAATAACCCTGCAGCTTTGGCCCAGATGGGGGAAAGGGCAAAAGAGTATACCAGAAGAAACTTTTTAATCATCCGTCATTTATGTGATTACTTCGCCTTAATGATAGCACTTCTTAATGTTTAAGAGGTTTAAGATGAAAGAGAATCATCCTGCCTAGCTTTTTTCAAACTTCAGGAATCGCCAAATAGTATCAGTTTATTCCTAAGGGGTAAAATATATTCGTTTTACCATCACTTGATGAAACTCAATCTGGGACTTTGGCTTGGATTATCTCTTTTTGAATGAACTATTTATTACTACAGTCCCTATGGAAGGGCTTACTGCTCAGTATGTAGAGTCTGAAAGAGGTTTGCTTTTTGCCTCAAAGGAGACCTTGAAAAAAAACGTACTAAGGTGAGCGACAAGTGAGAATCTTTGGATTGAGCTGGGTAATAAGTTACGGGGTTATCGTGATAAGGTTGTGAGCTGAGAAGTCTTTATAAAACAGTATTTTGAGGCATAGGGCCTCGCAATTCGAAAAGTTCAGCAAGGGACTCCTATCTATATCAAGCCAGGGTTTACATAATGTGTGAGTAGTGTAATGTAAATTCTTCTTATTTTCATAGTTGCTGCCATTTCTCTTTCCAATATCCTATTCCTTCAATTCTCACTAAATTATTTTTCACTTCTGTTTTTGCTCCGAGTATCTCTTCAACCAACCAAAGTCGTGCTTCAATATGTTCTGTGATCTTTGGAATTAAGTAGGTACTCCACCCTTCAGCCAGAGCAGTAAAAGGTATGAGCTGATCTGCTAAATGTCTATCGACGGTTGATCCTGACTGCAGATCTTCAATTAGATTTTTGGCTACTTGCTTCCCAATAAATTCAGAAGTCCTTCCCAGCGCACCAGCCATATCTGATCCAATCAGACAGCCAGTATCAGTTTTTGCCCAGATGGCAAGGGTTGCTCCGGGCTGAATTGAAGCCCTTTGATAACTGGGATTATCTTTGGTATCATATAGAACGTCTATTGTCGGATCATAGCCTTTGGCTTTTAGCTTTTTTTGGCATTCTTTAGCCATTCTTTCTGAGACCTTTCTTTCCTTGAGCAAAGAGGATAGAGCAATCCCTTTTATTTCAGTTATTGTTCCCTGATTAACTAGAGTTAATGGTTTTAGCTTATCCTTTAACGGAACGACTTTTACTTCAATTTGACCATTCCCTTGAGGAACGTAACCTGGCTGGATGATTTCTAAATCGAGATTTACCCCCATTACTCTCAGGATTGGTGATAAAACATATTTTAAGTGGTAAACCGAGGGGGCAAAGTCCTGAAATAAACCACCAGTGATTTTATAGCTTGAAGGTCTATCGGCAAAAAGGGCTAAAGGTATTACACTTAAAGCTACCATGGTAGTGGAGCCAGCGGTTCCAATATTCCAATCGAACTCGCCACCTCCTATCACCTCTCCAGGCTTAAATCTTATTTCTCTTGACCCAATCTTTGATCCTTCTAACTGACCTTGGCAAATTTGAGCAGAAGCTTCAATTCCTTTCAGGTGTTGTGCCCTCAAACCAGGCTTATCTCTTTTAGCTCTAATGTTCTTTAAAAAAAGCTCCTTCCCCACTAAAGCTGAGAAGGGAACTGCATCTCTCACTATTGTCCCAGATCCCGATTTCTGACTACCATCTATTTCTAACATTTTATCTCCTATTTTAAATTTATTACGTTAGTTTATCCTTATTTTACTCAAATTTCTAATCTTTTATTGTTCTACTATCGTCCCATCTTTGTATGTCAAGTAGGTGAGGCAGCCGAAAGGTATCGGAGGTTTCGCAGTGCACGGGCCCGCTGGTGAAGGTGCAAAAGGACATCCTGGATCTACTCAATCGATTAGAACAAATTCAAAGGGAAGAGCTTGATGGCAAAGGAGACGAAAAAAAGGGCAAAGGCTAAGCAAGCAGCAAAGCGGTGGGCCGTGAAGGAGTCGAACTTTCAACCTACTGATTAAAAGTAGGCTAAGCCACTTTAACATAATTCATTTGAAGACTTACTGCTTTCTGATTCACCTTAATTTTTAGTATATTTTATCATTCTCCATTATTACTTCTCAAATCCATTATCGATCAATATTTTCTTCTAAAAGTGTCTCAAAGTGACACAGGAAAAATTCATCTTTATCAGTAATCTTAATTGAATTAGAGGGATAATAATCCAAATGAAGCAGTAAGATGTCTTAAAGAATCATCAGTATAGAATCAAAAATCAAAGACCTCTTTGGGCAGATGAAAGGGCTTGAGAGGGATTTGAAGAGATTGACGAAGCGCAATCTTAAGTTTTTGAAGAAGGAGAAGAAGAGATTGATTAATGATTAAAATTGTGGTCTTTATTCTCTCATTTCTTCCATTTTTGCCATGAACTGTTCTCTGAATTTTTCTACCTTTTCTTTTAGAGCTTCCGAATCTAGGTCGCCCCCGCTTTCTTTAATCTCTTCCATGATCTCTTTGTTAAACTTTAGTATTTTTTTCATTTTTTTCAAATTCTCCAGAGACATAAAGGGGGATTTTGCCAAGGCCTCCAATATCTTACCGGACTTTAGCATAGCTTTCATCTTACTCGCCATCTTTTCCATTTTTGTCTTTTGCTTCTTTAATATTTTTGGTTTGGGCTTTTCAACAGGTGATGGAAGGGTGTTTATCTTTGGGTTTTCTTTGCCTTCATGCAGATAGAGTGTTTCTTTTTCCCCATAAAAGTCAAGAACTACTCTTCCCTCATCGATTGCAGAAATAATGTATCCACCTATGTAATCTCCGGGGGAGTAAAGCTTGGTTTGCTTGGCTTTTCTGTTTCTTCTGCCTTTTACCTTGGCTTTTTTGTTGTATATTAGAGCACTTTTTTCATCGCCAACGATGATGGTACCATAGAGTTCAAGCTTATCAGGGTTAACTTTTTTTTCTGCTATTTTGTTGTCTTTTTTTTCAATAACCCACTCTGTCCTGTCTGGTCTGAATAGATTTTTTTTGGAAATTATGTCATATGGGTCTGCTGCCGCAACAGGTTTAAAGGTTGATAGCAGGATAAAAGCAAGGATATTGATTACCTGCAGGCAGGAGATTTTACAAATCTTTGTCAATTTCATTTTTTCTTGTTATTTCCTTTCTTTAGGTCTTTTTATTTATATGAACGTTTGATATGATTTAATGTTTTAGGAAATAAATTATTTTTCTCATATATTACGTATAACAACAGTCTATTTCCTTTCTACTCTTCTTCCCTCTGCCCAGAGTATTTTTTCCGCCTTGGCAATGTCTTCTTCAACACCTTTTCTTTTATCAGGTTTATCAAAGCTGCGAAAAGAGATATGGACATTCCCTGGATCCTCGGGAAGGGTTGCGGCAACAACATGGATGGAGAGTTATCAAAATAACGCTCTCTTGACATTCTCAATAAATTAGTATATAGTGTATAAAAATTATACATAAAATTTTTAATGAGGAATTTATGTATGCAAGAATTAATGATTAGTGGAGAGAAACCAAGATCATTTGACGGTTTGGTTGGTCAAAGCAAACTAATGCAAGACGTTTTTTGGAAGATTAACTTAGCTGCTGAAAATGACATTACTGTATTAATTACAGGTGAGAGTGGCACAGGTAAAGAATTGGTAGCGAGATCTATTCATAATCGCAGTAGACGTTCTGGTAACTCTTTTGTCGCTACCAATATGGGAGCGGTATCAAAAGACTTAGCCCCCAGTGAGCTTTTTGGCCATGAGAAGGGTGCATTTACTGGGGCAACAGAACTAAGGGATGGAATATTTGAGAGTGCCAGTGGAGGGACCTTATTTCTCGATGAGGTGAGTAGCTTTGATCATAAAACTCAAACGAGCCTTTTAAGAATTCTAGAAAATAGAGAGTATCGAAGAGTTGGCGGAAAGAAGACTTTCAGGACAGATGCGAGGATTATCGCAGCAACTAACAGGGATTTACGTAAGGCTGTTGACGAAGGTGTTTTCCGCAGAGATCTTTATTTTAGACTTGAAGTTTTTACCTTAAACTTGGCTCCTTTAAGAGAAAGATGGGGAGATATCCCACTTTTAGTAAAAGAATTCATTAAAATGTTTAATTATGAAATGGGTAAAAACATAAGCAGGGTATCTAAAGATGTTTTGGATTATCTCATTAGGTATGAATGGCCAGGAAATGTGAGAGAGCTGAAAAACGTTATTCAAAGGGCAATACTTTTATCAAAGAAAAATATACTTATCCCAGAATATCTACCCGATCGTATTATAATTGATAACCCTAAAAAAAAGGATCTCAATTTAGAAATAGGACTACCCTTAAAAGAAATAGAAAAGAGATATATAGAAAGAACCTTATGGTGGTCACGGGGAAATAAATTGAAAGCGGCAAAGTTGCTGGGAATAAGTAGACGAGCTTTGTACAATAAAATTGAGGAATATAATCTCTAAATAGTTAATTTTCTATTATTTATAATACAATTTATAAATCATCTCATTAAGTTAATAATTCCTAATCACATAGTAAATTGAATAAATATTGCAGCATAAGAATGTGTATGTTTTTTACATATAAAAGATTTTTATCTATATTATGTAAAAAATTTTTACATTTCAAATATAATTATCTTCTCATTTAGAGAATACATTTAGCATTATTACAAACTTTCAAACCTTCTAACCCCCTTTTTATCTACTTTTTTCCAGTCAGAGATTTTCAAAGTAACTTTTTATGAAATTGGCACTATCATTGCTAATTATGATAGTACAATCACTATTTTTGCTAATTGAGGGATTTTAAACCAGTCGTAGATACTTTATTCTCTAGTGGGGTATGAATTTGAAAAAGAAGGTCATAATTGCTGACGATTGTAAATGGGTAAGAGAAACCACAAAAGAAATTATCGAGGATAAAATTGGATTAGAAGTTCATGAAGCGTGCAATGGTAAGGAAGTGCTCAATTTATTAATGAAAAAACCGTTTGATCTCTTGATAGTGGATATAGCCATGCCTGAGATGAGTGGGATAGAGCTTATAGATAAACTTAGATTATCTGGTAATGCTATTCCCATTATAGTTCTCTCAGGGGTACTGGGTTCTCATATACGAGAACAACTATATTGGCATGATAAATCAATTAAAATTATAGAAAAACCATTTTCTATAGAGACATTAGCTAAAGCTGTTGAAAAAGTAATTTCATGCAAAAATTAGATTTTAATAACTTAATCCCAAAGGGGGGGTGGAACAAATGGGGAAGAGATTTAGCATCAATTTAATATTTTTCTTATATGTACTTATCGTTGCTGTTATTTTTGCAGTTGCTGAGGCAAAGGTAGTCGTAGGACAGGGAAACGGTGAGGTGACATCTGTTGAACCTGTAAATAAATTGATCGCAGTGGAGATCGATGGCGCATCCTATATGCTAGTAGTCGATAGTGATACGGTATACAAAGGTAAAGGAGTAAAAAGCTTAGAGGATATTAAGCCTGAGGAAAATGTCTTTGTAAAATATGAGATTGATGAGCATGGAATAAAGACTCTGACTTTGTTGAAAAAGAAGTGATCTGACTAAGTATCTTAATTAACTTTTATTGCGAGGAGGTCGTCGCCCAGTGGAATAGGGCCATAATCCATTTGAAACTGTCTAGATAAATCATCATTAAATAATTAAGGCTGATTTTTAAACATTGTTATTCCACAGAGGGACGCAGATGAAGCAATCTCCTAAAAAGCTTCGGAACAGGCTCTGAGCAATCTTTAAAGAATGAGATCTCCACAACCTTTGGGTTTAATGACATGTGGAGATATTAAATGCATTTATATTAGTAGCTAAGCTATATCCCTGTGATTTTTCAAAGAGCTTAACCACTAGGATTGGGAGAGTGTACATAGTAAGAAATGGTAGAATACCGCATCAAGTACTAAAGTTTAAATAAAGTCAAAACAAAATGAGAAAGATGCTTTATTACAAAAATCAAAGCTTAGCTTTCATAAGCCATTAGATATTTTAAAAAGAGGAGGTCAATGATGGAAAGGAAGAAAAAATCTAAAAGATTAGAAGGTGAAATGAAAGCACTGAAGAGGGTTAACTTTTCGCTGTTGGCTCCAGAAGCCCAAAATGTTTCTTTGGCAGGTAATTTCAATGGCTGGAGCACACAAGCTCATCCCTTGAAAAAGAGCACCAAGGGAAAATGGAAGATCAGCATTGACCTGAAACCAGACAGATATGAGTATCGTTTCTTGGTGGATGGAATATGGCGAAATGATCCCAAATGCACTACTTTTACTCCTAATCCCTTTGGGGGTGAGAATTGCGTACTCGCATTAAAATAAGAATAACTGTCTCAGAAAGCAATTGAATGGTATGTGTGAATTGATGATACTTTATCAGCAGCGGTGTAAAGATATAAACACACTTGTTATTCGTAGGTTTAAGTAAAAAACGTCAAGCAGGTACTTTCAGAGCATAGATTATAAGAAGGTCTTATAACCTAGGAAGAAGAACGGAATACAACGTTGAGAAGAAAAAAATCTCTATATGGGTATAAGATCCTCATTCCTCCTTTCTCCACTATTGGGCAAATAGAAAAAGGAAAATGATTAATTGGAGGAATGTACACTGAGAGTACCATTAGAAATTAGCTATCGTAATGTTCAAAAAACTGATGATATCGAGGATTTGATTTATGAAAAGTGTGCAAAGCTGGAACAGGTATGTAATTACATCACAAGCTGCCGAGTGGCTATCGAAAAGCCGCAAGAACACCAGAAATCTGGAAATCCCTACCGGGTGCGCTTGGATATCACTGTACCACCTGCTCATGAACTGGTTGTCAAAAGGGAAGTTGGCGAAGGAGAAATGCATGAGGGACTCACATCTGTGATACGAAAGGTATTCAATGCGGCTCGTCGTAAGCTCAAGAAACTTATAGAAAAGCAAAGGGGTGAAGTCAAAAAACACCAAACTCAAGAGGCCCGAGCAGTTGTAGTCAGATTATTTCACGAAGAAGATTACGGCTTCTTACAGACACTTGATGGACGTGAGTTTTATTTCCACCGAAATAGTGTTTTGCAGAACGACTTTGATCATCTGGAGCGTGGCACAGTTGTTCGATTTATTGAAAAAGAAGGAGAAAAAGGTCCACAAGCAAGTAGCGTTCAGATCGTTGACAAACCGGGTTCCAGCATCTAAGAATCAGGCTAATATAGAATCATTTTATAGTGATTATCATATTACGTAAAGCGAACACGAGAATGGTATTCCTGCAATCATTCATATTGTCAGATCACATAAACTATTTTTTTAATACTTATGAAGATAAAAAGGCTTATGTAAGTTATGAGAGATAAAGATCAACATACTCATCAAAATAAAAATTATAAGGGAATTATCCTTTTAATCAGCGATTCAAAAAAGATTAATAATCCTCTCATAAAGCAACTCTTACCCAATGGGTATAAAGTTATTGTGGCTCACGACGCTTTTGATGCCTTTAAAAAGTTACGATCTTTGAAAATAGACTTAATCATTACTAGAGTAAAACTTCAAACAATGGACTGCTTAGAACTAATAATGAATCTTAAAGATTTAAATATAGACAGCCCGGTCATTATTATAGAGGAAAATGATAAGGAACAAATGGATAAATCTTTTTCTATAGTAGATGTCTGTGCATATTGTTACTCACCTAGAATAAGAGCAAAAATGATCGAAACAATTAATCTTATCACTAGATAAACGAATAGTAAACCCAGGCGTTTAGCCTCAAATGCCATCCGGCAAGTAGGGTCAATGACCCAGAGGGAATACTAGAATGATGGGGTTAAAAAAATCATTTTCTTCAAATTTTAAAAACTAAAGATGGAATTTATTAACGTGCGTGTAAAAGATTTATTGGGAGAAATAAAGGTAAAAGAAATAATAAATACAGGGTTGCCTACCTTAGATCCCTGCATGACTATCATAGATGCGTTAAAGGATCAATTTTTTCAGACTGAATATGGCGCCCTTCCTGTTACTTCAGGGAGCAAAGTTTTAGGTCTAATCACTCTATCAAATGTAAAAAGGTTACCTCGTTCACAATGGAATACCATAAAGGTTTCTGAAGTTATGGATAGGGTTTCAAAAAATAATTCTTTAAATTTGGAGGATAAAGCAGTTGTTGCATTAACTAAAATGATTAAAACCCACTTGGATCTATTGCCTGTTGTTGAGGATAGTAAGCTTATGGGGATTGTAACCCAAGATGGGCTATTAAGGCTTATAGATCATATGAAAGAAGGTGATAGTTCCTATTAATAGTGAGCAATATCTATGGCTTTTGAAATTAAAGTGGAGAAAATACTTTGAGAGTAAACTGAAATAATTATCTTTGTTTATTATTTTTATTAATTTAAATGCAATTTTATATAGGGCTCAGCCTTAGTGCTGAGCCCTCTCCTAAGTCAGAAAAGATAACCTGTAAGAACGGAATACCCCTATTTTATTGTTTAGGAATTTTAGAACGTTTTAAAGAGACAAAAACAAGAAGATAGCTACCATACCAATACTAAACCCCCTCTATAGGGATTTCATGAAAAGGAAAAACATAAAATTAGTAGAGATGAGAGTTCAAAAGATAATGATCGAAAAATCAAGTGATGTTTCTCTAGTTTTTTTAGAAAATGTCAAAAATGAAGGACAAGTTTTTCCCATCTTAATTGGAAATTTTGGGGCACAGGCTATTATTCAGATCATTCAGGGAGTGAAATGCCATCGACCTTTAACCCATGATCTCATCAAGGATATTATTCATAAACTAAAGGGGAAAATAGTTGATGTAGTTATTGATACCATAGAGGAGGAGGATATACTGGCTACTATCCATCTTATAAGCAGGGGAAGAGAGATTGGTATTGAGTCACGTGCCTGTGATGCTATTGCCCTGGCTTTGAAATCGAAGGCACCCATTTACACAACAAAAAGTCTGCTATCTAAAGTCTCAGATGCAATGGATAAGATAGAGATTACCAATATTGATCAGGAATTTTCAGAGTGGCTGGATAGTATTGATTCTTATAATTTCAAAAAGGGAAAATAGCCATAAGGAGGGGTGCTTATGAAATTATTTAAAAGTATAAATGATGACAACATAGATAAAGTAATTTTCAAGATAGTGAGAGCTATGCAACCTATTACTGCTGAAGATATTTGGTTAGAGCTCGACGAGAATCTTGATGATGAACTGCAGATGGATCTATCAGTGATGGAAGGAAGATTAGAAAAAATGAAAAATCTAGAGAAGTTAGATCTCATTCGCGCAGGAAATAAAAAAGAGACTTGTTGGAGAATAAAAGAACAATAATTCTCTATTAACATTAAGGATGAAATAAAAGTGGATACCTATAATTCTAAGCAATTTTTTAGCATTATAATTCTATCACTTTTTATTTGTTCGATACCGTCTATCAGTATTGCAGAGGAAGATCCATACAAAATAATCTCAGATAAAAATCTCTTCAGACCCGATCGAAGACCTCCGCCGAAACAAGAAACACAGAAAAAAGGAGGAAAGTTAAAGAAGAGTAAACTACCAGTTCTTCACGGAATAGTTATTTGTGGTGGTGAAAAAGTTGCGATTATCAAAACTCGTCAAATCAAAAAGCGAGGAAAACGAAGATTGAGGCAGGACACCTTTCATATTGGAGAGAGTATCGGAGACTTCAAGCTGTTAGAGATCCGTGAAAAAAGTGCGGTATTAGATTATTATGGTGAGGAGATTGTTTTATATGTCAATCAGGGATGGCTCGATGATGACCATGTGTATAATCAATAATAGCTTTTGAACTAATTCTCTTAGATAAGTGACTCATTCATTGATTACTTAATAGAATCTTATAGTTAATACTGTATATAAAGTTATGTCAGATGAGTATATGAACAACAGTTAAAAAATTAAATAGTCTTCTTAAAATGAAGATCTTTCGATCTTATCCTATACCTTTTTACTACATTCAATGGGCTCTTGCTAAGACTTCTCTTAAGTGGATTCAATTGGCGATTACCTACTACTTAACTGAGTATAAATATTATTATTCGAGGAGACTATATTTTAGATTTCTTCCACATTTTATGAAATCGAAATTCTCACATTATTTGCCCCAGCAAAAATCCTACATAAAACTGCGAGAGGAAACTAAGAAATGGTTGATCATTTATTTAATTAAATTTGGTAAGTTTTCTAGTAATGAAGTCACAGACTCTCTGATTCGTCTCAACTTAAACGGGATAACCAGCAAGGTGGTTGAAGATACTTTTAAAGGAAACATACTCGAGTTTAGAAATTTACCTATACGATACATATCGCAATTCAATAAAAAAGATTAAACAAAATCATTTAAGGAGCTCATAATGATTAAGGAGGAAAAGAAACTGAACGTTGCCATTGTAGGTAATGGAAACATTTACCAGCTTGCTCATCGAGAGAGCTGGAGAATAATAAAAAGAGCAAAGGTAGTTGCTACCTGTGATCTTATAAGAGAGAAAGCCAAAAGTGCCTGTGAGGATCTCCACGCTGAGGTCTACTATACCAATTATGATGACCTTTTAAACAAAGATAGCATTGATATTATTGATCTCTGTGTTCCCACTTATGAACATGCTAACCTTTCTATAAAGGCCTTAGAGAAGGGTAAACATGTCATTTGTGAAAAACCTATCTCTAATACCCTGGAAGATGCACAAAGGATGATAAAGATAGCTAAATCCAATGGAAAGCATTTATACATAGCCCACACCAGAAGATTTGATGAGCGCTGGATTCAAATCAAGGACGTTATATCATCCGGAGAGATTGGAGAGTTGGTGAATATAACCAGGAGTGAGAAAAGCTGGCTTCCTTTTCCTTTAGACCACTGGTATTGGAATCCCAGGTTAAGTGGAGGTGTTCTTCTTGACATTGGAATTCATGTAACTGACCAGCTAAATTGGCTCTTTGGTAGTGAACCACTGGAGGTATTTGCCAAAGCAAAAAAGCTCCGGAAAGAGGCTAAAGAAAATGATGTCTTTGATTTTGTCTTGATCATGGTCACCTATGAGGGTGGAAAGAATGGCATTATCGATATAAGCTGGGCTTATCCCCAAGGATGGGCACCCTTTTATTCAACCCTCAATATTGTAGGCACAAAGGGGAAACTCGAATATAGTGATAAAGATAGTAATCCTATGTCTGTTATTGACGGGGGGATTATCTATCCTAGATATTCCCCTCTGATATCTACAATGCTTACCTCTTTTCAAAGAGAGCTCAACCACTTTTTGGATTGTATTGTAAATGGTGTTAACCCGGTTATTACCCTGGAGGATGCCTATAAGGCCCTTATGGTTATTGAAGCAGCATATAGGTCTATTGATGAGAGAAAGCCTGTAAAGATAGAACAAGGAGAAAGGAGTTAGATAATGCTAAAGTTTGCAGTCGTTGGTTATGATCATGTTCACGTTCTAAAGTATCTACCTACTCTAGCTCATCACCCTGATGTGATTCTGGTTGCTATTGCCGCAATGGAAGAAAATAAAGGAATGGCAAAAAAGGCCTCAAAAGGATATAGCTGCAGGTATTTTGAATCCATAGAGTCAGTGCTTTCCCTTAAAAATCTGGATGCCATTTACATTGGGAGCACCCCGGCCAGGCATTTAGAGATCATAAGGGAAGCTGCAAAACAGGGGGTTCATGTACTTTGTGATAAGCCGCTGGCAACTAACCTCTATGATGCAGATGAGATCATATCCATTGTGGACAACAGTAATATAAAGCTGATGGTTCCTTTCAATCCCCGATTTCAACTTTCTGTAATAAGACTTAAGGAAATGATAGAAAAAGGAATGATTGGAGATCTGCTTTATATCAATTCAGTTAAGTACGGTAAATTACCCTCTCTCATCCAAGATATGAATACCTCCTGGTTCTTTGATGTTGAGCAGGCAGGATGTGGTGGATTTGGAGATATTGGTATCCATGCGATTGATGCAATTTGTTGGCTTTCAGGAGGAACACCCACAAAGGTCTATGCCAAAATAGGAAAACACATTCACCCCTATCTATCTGTAGATGACATAGGGTCTGCTTTTATCGAATTTGATAATGGAGTCATAGCCAATATAAATAGTGGGTGGGCGAACCCTGTCGGGTATCCATCTTGGTTGGATGTAAGATTTGAGGTATTGGGTTCTGAAAAGGTAGTTGTCATCAATAAACCTTACCACGATTTTAAACTATGCAATGCAGAGCAAATAAAGGCTGTTAGTTGGTGGCGAACAGATATCAGCATGCTATTTAATGAATTTGTTCAAAGTATCTTAGAAGACAGAGATCCAGCGATTACCGGAAGAGATGCTAGAAGGGCCTTAGAGGTTACACTAGCTGCCTACCAGTCCTCAACCACTGGAGAGGAGGTACTGTTACCACTATAAATACCATATAAACCACAGGGCATAGAGAGTAAATGTAAATCTTAAAAACTCTGTGAACTCTGTGGTAATTCTTTGACAATACTCTACAAAAGGAAAGGAGGAGAAAATGGCACAGGCAAAACATGGTGATACCGTTAAGGTTCACTACACGGGCAAACTGGAGGATGGCACGATATTTGATAGCTCCATTAAACGCGACCCTCTACAATTTAAAATAGGTGTAGGTCAAGTAATCTCAGGTTTTGAACAAGCCGTAGTCGGGATGAGTCCTGGAGAATCAAAAAACACTAAAGTCCCGTCAGATAAAGCGTATGGTTCATACCGTAAGGAGATGGTAATGGCGGTAGATCGAGATAAATTTCCGGCAAACATAAAGCCAGAGGTCGGCCAGCAGTATCAAATCCCTCAAGAGGGTGATCGAAAAACTGTAGTTACAGTGACTGATGTATCTGAATCTAGTGTAACCTTAGATGCCAACCATCCTTTGGCTGGGAAAGACCTGACTTTTGATATCCAGCTTATAGAGATCGTATAGCATTTTCTTCAAGAACGTGCAGCAAAGGTAGAGGAGTTTTCAAATCAGCAGGGAAGAAAATTTTATTTAATAGCCGATGTGATTTGAATTACCTTCGGGTCACCCCACTAAAAGAGCTGGGAGGCTGTGCTATCGTTGCCCAGTGGTGTAGTGATTTTCACCATGCTCTCTCTATAGTGTTCACGGCTGAGGACGTGGATTATAACATGGATTTTGGTAACATTGTACACCTGGTGAAGACAGTGCGAGGAAGTTTGATTACAAGATTTGACTATTACAAACCCAGTCACCGTCATTAGTATTACTATAATCCTATCAAATGCTATTACATTAGTAATAACCATGAAAATTCCTTATATCTATTCCAAGAGAGCTCCCAATTATATCAACTCTGCATCTATTGACTGAATGTAATGGTATCCTTGATTAATTTAGTGAGTATCTGAAGGATGAAGAGCAAGAAAGGCAATATGGACATTGAGGTAAAACTGCTTGAGTTAAAATCAAGCTTATAAAGGATTATTCTTATACTAATAAGTCTAATTATTAGAGCAAAAAAATGAGTTTAGACCTGTTAGACTGGTCAGTTATCTCATTCTATCTTATTATTTTAATTGGGATGAGTGCAATCATCGGTAGATTCCAGAAAAGTGAGACAGATTATTTTTTAGGAGGAAGGAATATATCCTCACTGGCTATAGCCCTCTCTATCATGGCTACCCAGTGTGGCTCTATAAGTATTATCAGTGCACCAGCTTTTGTTGCTTTAAAAGAAGGAGGAGGTCTTCTTTGGCTTCAGTATGAGTTTGCAGTCCCTCTTGCCATGGTCTTTCTGATGATATTTTTTGTCCCCTACTTTTACAAACTCAACATTACCACTGTATATGAATATTTAGAAAATCGATTCAATTACTCAGTCAGGTGGATGATGAGTGCCCTTTTTCAGCTCAGCAGAGGACTCGCAACAGGTGTGGCTGTCTATGCTGTATCTATTGTCACGGCAGTATGTTTCAACCTTCCCCTTTGGCTTGCTATTCTCCTCACAGGTTTCATCAGTACCCTCTATACCATGATGGGAGGGATAAAAGCTGTTATTTATACGGATGCCCTTCAGCTTCTCATATTATGGGGAGCCGTTTTTATCTGCCTGGGATATGGTGTCCCTATGCTGGGAAATTGGCAGGAAATAGTAAATTCACTCACAAGCGCCAACTTAAAGGCAGTAGATTTTTACCACCATGGTTTTGGTGACGGTCATACCTTCAGTTTTTGGCCCATGGTCTTGGGAGGCTTGTTTCTCTATATTTCATACTACGGATGTGATCAAAGTCAGATTCAAAGGGTTTTAAGTTCACATTCTATAAAAGCATCTAATCGGTCTCTTTTCTTAAATGGTCTTTTGCGCTTCCCATTAGTAGTAAGCTACTGTGCTTTAGGGGTATTTATGATTGTTTTCCTCTCACATAATCCTGATTTTAGATTGTCTTTGCCACCAGATCATTATGATTATCTTGTACCCATGTTCATTATCAAATACCTACCTCATGGAGTCATTGGCTTCATCCTGGTTGGTATCTTCGCCGCAGCAATGTCCAGTATAGATTCAGCTATCAATTCCTTAAGCGCCGCAACGCTGAAAGATCTCCTGATCAGATCTCAAGGGCTCAAAGAGTTTATCTCAAAAAGGTTCATTTTCTATTCAAGACTAACCACCTTGCTTTGGGGAACCGTGTGTACCTTATTTGCCTACCTGGTAGGTAATGTATCATCCACTGTTATAGAGGGAATCAATAAGATTGGGTCTGTTTTCTATGGACCAATACTAGCAACTTTTGTCTTAGGAATTTTAACCAGATCAGCTAAAAGTGGTGGTGTAATCATTGGATTATGTTCCGGCATTGTCTTTAACATCGTACTCTGGGTCTTCTTTCCAGATGTCTCTTGGCTGTGGTGGAATCTCACAGGATGCGTCTCTACTTTTGGAATTGGAATCGTTCTTAGTAAGCTATTCAATAATGAAACCTGTAGTGATGATTCTTTGATATTCAACTTCTCGAAAGGATGGATTAAGAGATTACAGCTCTCAAGAGATGATAAACGCACTTATACTATACTTGTTTTCTATTTTTTACTCATAGTGTTTGTAAGCTGGAGAATTAATCAATTTAAATGGTGATAAAAGTTTTTTTAAAACGCGTGGTATTTTTTTCATTGCTCTTTTTAGTAGAGGTCACCTTAGCCGCATATCACTCACTGCCTCGTGTAGATAAGGTCATATCGGCAGTGCTAATGAGTGCTGATTCAGGTCAAATTTTATTTGAACAGAATGCAAACCATAGGGTAAATCCAGGATCTCTTACCCAGCTTATGACTCTAGAACTAGCAATCGAGGCGTTAGATAAGGGAGACGTTAATCTTGATACAATGATTAAGCTGCCCAAAGATATTAAGAGTGTAAAAGGAAGAGAGGTGTTCAGTTATTCAGATAAAAAAGTTAAGTTCTATTATCTCATTGAGAGCATAGCCATTGCTAGTGCCATTGATGCGTGTAGTGCAATTGCACACTATCTCGGAGGTTCAAGGAGCGGTTTCATTGAACTGGCGAATAAAAAAGCAAAAGCATTAAAACTCCACTCTACAATTATAGGAGATTCTTGTGGTTGTATAGAGGATGTCAATCAACAATATACCACAGCACATGATATGGCACAATTGGCCTATTATCATATTACACGACATCCTGAGTTGTTAACTCTTTATTCAAAATCATATTTTAGCTTTAAAGGTACTCATTATAGAAATAAAAATTATCTTCTCGATTATGGTGAGCACATAGATGGTTTAAAGTGCGCACAGATAAATGACAGAACCTTTCATCTCATCACCACAGGCAGTTGGAATGGAGCGAGATACATTGCTATTATCATGGGAGCTAAGAGCAGGAAAATGGCTGCTTACTATGCAGTGAAGTTGCTTTACCAAGGATTCACGACTTTTGAAAATGTGAGATTATTCGAGAAGGGGGAGAGGATTGCTGAGGCTAAGGTATGGAAGGGGAAGGTGGATCATATCTCTCTGGTCCACGGGCATAGAGTAATCGTCACAGTACCAAAAGGTACGAGGCAGAATCTTATCATGAATGAAAAAATCTCTAAGGTGCTCGTTGCACCTGTCAGTAAAAATGAGAAAGTAGGTAAATTAGATATCGTGTTGGAAGAGGATATAATCAAAAGCGTTTAGATAGTAAGAGGATCTTTTATCTTGGCTATTTCTAAAAGGGACAAAAGGTTTCTACGGCTGGGTGTATTAGCTATCATAATATTTGTAGTAATACAATATGTGTTTATCCCTTTCTATCACCGTGAAATTGCAATAAGGGAGCGAATCAAATTATTAGAATTAACCAAAGAAAAATACCAAAAGATTATAAGTAAAAGAGATGAAATTGAAGAAAAAATAAACCAATTGAGACTAAAAGAAAACAGATTAGATAACAAATTACTAAAAGGCAATACTCCCTCCCTGGCAGCAGCAGAGATGCAAAAAATGCTGGAGAAGCTTTCTAATACCTCTGATCTAGAGTTAAAAAGAGTAAAAGTACAAAAACCTGAAAAAGTAGGAGAATTCCTATCCATACCTATAGAGGTAAGATTAACCACAGATCTTAAAAAAACAATGAAATTTTTGAAAGGAATAGAGAAGAGCAATAAGCTAATGGTAATCAGCAAACTTAGAATTTATGCTAAAAGACGAAGAGATCCTAAATTACTCATAGTAAGATTAGTGGTAAAGGGATTCATGGAGGAAGCAGCATAGAAAAAGGTAGGGTACAATGAAACCTAAGTTTTTAGATTTTAAATAATTCTACTATCAGTATGCTATCTTTCATTTTCCTTAACATAGTGAACATTTGTAATTCATTAGAACTAGCTTATAGGAATAGCATGAATATTGTGAAATATTTAAAAGCATTCTCTATAATTTTAGCACTCTTATTCTGTGGTGTAACAGGAAATGCTCTCTCAGAGGATAAAGAAAAGGAAAAAACCTCAGATAGTGGAATTATTGGCAAGGAGACTAAAGGAAAATCTCAAGAGGGCGCTCCTTCCCAAAAGAAAGAAAATGAGAACCCCACGAATAAGGTTGGAGTGGGGATAACTGAAAACTTAGTTGACAGATCTGAAATCTTATCCTTAAAAAAGATGAAAGGTGTTGGGAAAGAGCAAATAAACAAGGAGGAAAGGAAAAGGTTAACTGAGGAGCAACAAAAACAAATTGAGCACTCAAAAGCTAAATTTAAAACGCTGGTTGAAGAGGAGTTAAAATCTCTTGGTGAACAAGAGGAACAGGAGAGGAAAGAAGTAAAAGGCAGGGAGTATGAACCTCCTGAAGAAAAAGGTGAGAGGGTGAAGAAAAAGGTTGGTGAAGGAGGGGAGAATGAAAACGAGGTTGATGCAGCATCAGAAGAAGATGAAGGGGATGAAGAAGAGGAGAGAGATGAAGAGGAAATGCATAAACTTAAGGAGAGCGAGGAGGATTTAGAAGAAGCGTTAGGAGAGGACATTCAAGAAGAGGTGTTAGAAAAAGGGATTTCTGAGGAGACTATAGAAGCCAAGCCTTCTGAACCTGAGGAACCTGAAGGAGTTAAGCAGAAGATTATCTTAGACTTTGAGGATGCAGATATCCGAGAGGTTATATACTCCTTGGGTGACATCCTGGATATTAACTATATCATCGATCCTAAGGTGAGGGGTAAGGTGAATATCCACACCAGTGGTGAGATTTCGACAGAAGATATTTTTCCCATCCTGGAAACTATATTTGAAATAAATAATCTCGCTGCAGTTAAAGTAGGTAATATGTATAAAATAATCCGCTCTAGTGAGGTTAGAAAACAACCTTTAATCCCCCAGGTCGGAAAGAAGGTAGAAGAAGTGCCTTCTCCTGACAGGATGGTTTTTCAGCTCGTTCCTCTGAGATATATAGAAGCACGATATGTGGAAGGATTGTTGAAGAAGTTTAAAAGCAAAGGGGGTTATATTCAAGATTATAAAAATAGAAATATACTTTTTATTGTGGATACTTCTGCTAACGTGAAAAAGATGCTATCAATTATTGATCTCTTAGATGTTAGCGTCTTCAATCTTATGAAGGTAAAATTTTTTGAGATTGAGTATGCAAAGGTTAAAGAACTGGCTAAAGACATAGAGAATATTTTTAAAACTCTGGGAATGAGAAAGACGAGAAAGAGAAGGTCGATAGGCGTTAGCTTCATTCCCATTGAGAGAATGAATCTTATTATAGTAGTCAGTCCCCTACCTGACGTTTTTGAAAAAGTGGAAACCTGGCTGGCGAAATTGGATCAACCAAGCGAAGAATTGGATGAGAAGATTTTTGTCTATTTTGTTGAAAACGGCAAGGCAGATGAGATCGGGGATATTATTGAGGATGTATATGAGAAAAAGAGAAGGGTTAGGAGATCTAGAAGGAGAAGAAGGGTAAAGAAGTCACAAATCCCTTCTGTTTTAACGGGTGAGATCAAGGTAGTGGTAGATGAGATCAACAATGCCTTAATTATACGTGCCAATCCTCAGGACTATGCCAAAGTGCTTAAGACTATAAAAGTATTAGATACTTTTCCTAAGCAGGTATTGATTGAGGTGCTGATTGCAGAGGTGACGTTAGATGAGGATACTGAGTTTGGTCTGGAGTGGTCACTTGCGAGTGATTATGCATCCTTGGGAGGGTATAAAGGTACTGAGAGAGTGGGGCAAAATCTTGGTCTTGGTGGACTAGGTCTTGATTTAGCACAACCCATCGCCCAGCCTGGTTTTACCTATGCCTTTGTTTCTGAAAGATTGGAGGCATTTTTAAGGGCCTATGCCAGGGAAAATGAGATAGATATTCTCTCTTCCCCCCACATCCTTGCTGCTGATAATACCGAGGCAAAGATTGAGGTAGGTAAAGAAGTTCCCATTGTAACAAGTGAGTATACCCCCACTACTTTGGAGGCAGGCGAAACCTATTCTCGTTCCATTGAGTATCGTGACACCGGTATCCTGCTTACAGTGAGTCCTCGAATCAATGAAAAGGGGTTAGTAGCTATGGAGTTAAGTCAAGAGGTGAGTGATGTTAGTGAGCAGCGCATTGAAGGAATCAATTCACCTATTATCTTGAAACGACAGGCTGAAACCTCTCTTGTGGTACAGGATGGAGAGACTATCGTCATTGCCGGTTTAATCAGGGAGAAGAAAGAAAACACCATGGAAGGAATTCCGCTTTTATCAAAAATTCCATATCTAGGAAAAGCCTTCAGATATGATAAGGATACCATGGAGAAGACAGAGCTTATGATACTCATCACCCCACATGTGGTTAGCAGTCAAGAGGAGGCTGATACAATCACCAAGGATTTTAAAGAAAAGGTGGATGGTTTAGAAAAAATATTAAAGCAATGATGATACAATCCTTTGATATAAAAAACTAATTTAAGTATTTTACCTCAATTAAATGATGTCAATATAACAGTTTATAAATATGTTTCTTAAAAGAATGTTTCTAAATGGAGAGAGAATCATTTGCAGATTTTTATTGAATAGATTCAGGCAATAGCGATTAAGGAAAAGGGGAATGCCTTCTTTATCATGAAGGAAGGCCTATGCAGTGCAAAGATTGGAGGAAAACAGTCTTCAAAATCAATTTGAGAATAATTTTTATCTCATTTATTACACTCAGATCAATTTTCCATTTACCTGCAGTGGATATAAAGGAGTAAGGTACTGATGTCAAAGAGAGATACCATTGATCAAGTAAATCAGCCCATTAACATAGAAAAAGAAAAGGGATGCTTATCTAATGAAGAGATTAATGATATTCTACCCTCGGATATTGTTACTTCAGATAAGCTTGATGATCTCATGATCATGTTTGGAGAAGCTGATATAAAAATTGCTGATGGAATTCAAAAGATAAGGGTTCCTAAGCGTAAACTTAATAAAATCCAAGAGGAAGTAGAAGATGAAGCGGAAGAGGGGTTAGAACAAGATCCTTTTGAAAGGCTCAATGATCCAGCGAGAATGTATCTGCGTGAGGTGGGTTCGGTATCGCTGCTCAACCGTGATGAAGAAGTAGAAATTGCAAAGCGCATAGAAGAAGGTGAAAAAGAAATTGCAGGTGTGGTGTTAAACGCCCCTCTCATTCTCAGGGAAATCATCAGCATAGGAGAAGAGCTCAAAACAGATAAGATATCTGTTAAAAAAGTTATAAGAGATTTAGATGATGAAGAAACGGTTATTGATGAAGAACACCATAGAAAGAAAGTCCTTTCCTTGATAGATAAGATGAAAAGGTATGAACATAAAAGGCAAGATGTACAAAAGAAAATAAATCAAAATCACTTAAGTGAAGCTAGGAAAAGAGAATTAAAGAAAAAGAGCGATCAACACACTGAGAAGATATTCGATGTAATACAACAGATCAATCTTAAAAAAAATCAGATTGAAAAGGTTGCACAAAAACTAAAGCTTTTCCTAGAGAGATTGGAGAAAGCAGAGGAAGAAATTACTCAATGCGTAAAAACCACAGGTATTGCACTTGAAGAACTTAAGAAGATATTCCGCCTGGTAAAAAAGAATCATCAGGAAGAAAAGAGGGTAGAGAGCAAATTCGGCATTTCTAAAGAAGATTTATTGAAATATGAGAAAATTATAAAAAATTCTCAGAAAGAAATTAAACATATTGAAGTTGAATCGACTTTTGATGTGAGGGGATTAAAGAGAGCCATCAAAACAATTGAAGATGGAGAAATTAAGGCCAAGCTCGCGAAGGATGAATTAGTAAAGTCTAATTTAAGGCTGGTAGTAAGTATAGCAAAAAAGTATAGCAATCGGGGGTTACACTTCTTGGATTTGATCCAGGAGGGGAATATAGGTCTTCTCAGGGCTGTTGATAAATTTGAGTATCAGAGGGGATACAAATTTAGTACCTATGCCACCTGGTGGATCCGGCAAGCTATCACCAGAGCTATTGCCGATCAAGCAAGGACTATCAGAATTCCCGTCCACATGATTGAAACCATCAACAGGCTGATTAGAACCTCTCGTCACCTGGTTCAAGAAGTAGGCAGAGAACCTAGCTCAGATGAGATTGCTAAAAAGATCCAATTCTCTACGGATAAGGTGCGTAAGGTCCAAAAATTCGCCAAGGCACCTCTATCCTTAGAAACCCCTATAGGAAAGGAGGGAGAAAGCCACTTAGGTGATTTCATTGAAGATAAAAAGGTTGCCTCTCCAGGAGAAGCTGCCATCAACCGCAATTTACAGGAGCACACTAAGGAGGTACTATCTACCTTAAAGCCAAAGGAAGAAAAGGTTTTAAGGATGAGGTTTGGTATAGGAGAAAAAGTAGACCATACCCTGGAGAAAGTAGGGCAGGATTTCGATGTCACTAGAGAAAGAATAAGACAAATTGAAGAAAAGGCACTACGGAAGTTGAGACACCCCAGCAGAAACAAAAAGCTAAAGACTTTTATTGAGCGTTAACTGGCAAAAAAAGAAAGGAGTTAGGTTATGTGTGGAATCGCAGGGATTGTAAGTAGTAGTGATAATGATGAGATAGGAAGTCTTCTGAAGCAAATGCTTCAAACTATCCAACATCGGGGCCCTGATGGAGCAGGGTATGTAATTGATGGGATGCTCGAACGGAAAATGAGTTTCCAAGATCTGAATCTTGAAAGGAGAAAGGGCCGTATAGCACTGGGTCATGTCAGGTTAGCTATAACTGGAGAAACAGCAGGTGTACAACCATTTCAGTCAGATAATGGCCAGCTTAGCATACTCCACAATGGTGAAATTTATAATTATCGTGAGTTGTGGTCAAAACTAAATAGAACATGTTCTTTTACCAGTGATACCGACAGTGAGGTAATTTTAAGACTCATAGAAAAAGACTATAGTGGTAATTTATTAGGAGCGGTACAGAAAGTATTGCCCCAGTTGGATGGTGTTTATGCCCTAGCAATAACTGACAATAAAGAAACGATCATAGCACGTGATAGAATTGGGGTAAGGCAACTTTATTACTATACCAATGGTGAGTATACTGCTTTTGCTTCTGAAAAAAAGCCTCTCATGGCCATTTCCCATCAAGAGGGAGTATTACATAGACTTCTGCCGGGTCATGTTGCAGTTTTAAATGGAAAAACTGTTAAAGATGTTTCTTTTTGGCACCCAAAATCGATTCTCTCAACAGATCAAATTGATAATGAACAGGAAGCACTGAGTGCATACGGCGCCGCTATGTGGAAATCCATACGAAAACGTGTTACTGGAAGAAAACGTGTTGGCATCATCTTCTCAGGCGGGATCGACAGCCTTTTGATAGCTTATATGGTACAAAAATTGGGAGTCCCTTTTACCTGTTACAGTGCGGGATGTAAAGGTGCAGAGGATATCAAGTGGGCTGAACGAGTATCAAATGAGTTTGGTTTCCCTTTAAAAATAAAAATTCTTACCTTGAAAGATATAGAAGATCTAATCCCACAGGTTATTAAGGATATTGAGGACTATAGTCTCAATCAAGTTGAAGTAGCAATCCCCATATACTCATCTGTGCGCATTGCCCAGGAAGCCGGGGAGCGTGTTATTCTAACAGGTCAGGGAGCCGACGAACTCTTTGGTGGTTATCCCTGGTATCCCAAAATAGTAGATCAAAAAGGCTATGAGAGCTTTGAGCACTACTCCTGGGAAGACACATTGCTCTTATACAAGGAATGCCTAGAACGAGAGGATAAGATTGCTATGGCACACAGCATTGAATTAAGGGTGCCCTTCTTAGATCCTGAAGTTATCAGGGTAGCATTTTACATCTCGCCGAGGTTAAAAATTGTGCCTGGGAATGATCAGCTGGGGAAAAGAATTCATCGCAAATATTGTAGGTCGCTGGGTATCTCAGAGGAGATCGCATCTCGGAAGAAAGAAGCTGCTCAACATGGGGCAAACGTTCACAGCGCATTTGAGGACCTCGCAAATGAAACGAATATAACCGAAACTATGTTGAAAAAAGCTGGTTATAATCATGATGTGAGTATTACTGAAAAGCTAGGGAGTTCATCTCGCTATGGTTATCGATACGGCAATTTGCATTTATGGAAGCCCAAGCTCCATGTACAGTACTATCTTGACTCTATTGCTGCACAGCTCAAAGTGCTAGTACCGAAGATGCGAGAAAATTGGGTAGCAATTACTAACAATTTAGATGTGGAAAGTTTAGCACCAGGAGATACCTAACGAGAATAGAACTTCCAAGAGAAAAGTAGCGATTGGGAGTAGTTCGCTTCAGTGGTTACCAGAAGGTCTTTGAAATTGACTCAGGATTGAGGAATAATCCTTCTTCAGTGAAAAAGGTGTTTCTTACTTTAAAGTGCTGATATTACATATCTTCGATCATTGACTTAAAATAAAGTAAATTCTTTTCAAATTAATTAGGAGGTAGAAAGCATGAGGAGAAAATGTACAAAGCTGAGTTTGGTGTCAGTATTAATGGTAATCTTTCTGATTTTCTCTATTTTAGATGTTAAAGCAGATTTTGTAGCAAGTGATCCAAAGGCAAATAATCCTGAATACGTTAACAAGTGTTTAGATAGATGCGTAAGAAAAGGCAAGCGTGAAGATGCTAAGAGAATAAAGCACTATGCTGCTGAGAGGGCGGGGAAATATGGGATATTACTTTTGACTGAATTTAATGACGAACTCACTTTAGGAAAAGTTCAACAGATGAAACAGAAATCGCCCAGCCGATGGAAATTGTTTAATAGCTACTTAGCTAAAGCAATAAACTGGATAAACATTTCTTTGAAGGCTAGCAGATTTACAGGAAGTGATTTAGCAAAGGAAGTAAAAAAACAATTAAGTGAAAGGCAATAACAGCAAAACAATACATACTATCTTCTCTCGCTGTTAACTATTAATATTGGATCTTTTTTAAGAACTTGAAATATGCCACCTCATTCCTGGTAAAGGAAGAAAAAGGTTGCCACGCTTCTTCACAGATAAACAGTAGTTGCTGAAAAGATAAAATCTCTTGAGCTAAAGAAAGGGGGGAACAATGATTTCTTATATCGTTGCCGTTTTAGTCATCTTCCTCATCTTAACTAAAGCTATTAAAATTTTGAATGAGTATGAGAGAGGGGTGATTTTTCGTTTGGGAAGACTTATTCCCACCAAAGGGCCTGGCATAATTATTCTCATTCCTCTTGTTGATACGCTTAAAAGAGTTAGTTTAAGGGTGGCAACACTTGATATTCCACCACAAGATGTGATTACCAGAGATAATGTGTCCATTAAGGTTAATGCCGTGGTCTACTACCGGGTTATGGAATCACACAAAGCAGTGGTGGAAGTTGAAAACTATGCCTATGCCACTTCACAACTTGCCCAAACGACCTTAAGGAGTATCTGTGGACAGGCAGAGCTGGATGAATTGCTGGCAGAAAGGGAGAAGATAAGTGTTCAGATCCAGGAAATACTGGATAAGGATACTGACCCTTGGGGAATCAAGGTCGCCAAAGTAGAGATTAAACACATCGATTTACCACCTGAGATGCAGAGAGCAATGGCTAAACAGGCTGAGGCTGAGCGAGAAAGGAGAGCAAAAGTGATCCACGCCGATGGAGAGTACCAGGCATCTACTAAACTCTCAGAGGCAGCTTCAATTATCTCAAAAGATATTACTGCATTGCAATTACGCTATCTACAAACCCTCTCTGAAATAGCCACAGAGAAAAATTCGACCATGCTCTTCCCTATACCAATAGATCTTTTTAGGGCCTTCTTTAAAAATGATTTTTGACAATGGTAATCTGTATAGAGTGAAAGATATAAAGTGTTTTCATAAAATCTATGGATTATTGGAACTGCACTATGGATCAAAAACTCCCTTAATAGAAGTAAGAGAAGAATTAAAGAAGGCTGGAATATCTAAAAGAAAAGATGGGAGATTAACAGATCCCTTTGAGAATTTGGTAATGGGCATTTTGTCTCAAAATACTTCTGATGGGAATAGTGCTAAAGCTTATATTGGATTAGCAAGAAGATTCAAGAAGATTTCACCAGAGGTCTTGGCCAAAGCAAGGCCGAGTGAAATTGAAAAAGTGATAAGACCAGGAGGGATTTATAGAAACAAGGCAAGGAGGATAAATGATTTGGCAAAGATTGTTCTAGAAAAATTTAAAGGCAATTTGAAGAAAATTATTATAATGTCAGAAAAAGAGGCCAGAAAGGAGCTATTGGCTCTTCCAGGGATAGGGCAGAAGACAGCCGATGTATTCATGGGTTATTGCATGAATAAGGATATAATACCAATAGATACACATATAGCTAGAGTAGCAAAGAGAATCGGAATAGCTAAAAGTTCTTTAAAATATGAAGAAGTTCAAAAATCTTTATCTAAAGTTTTGCCAAAAAGAAAGAGACTAAGGGGTCATGAATATTTAATACGACTGGGAAGGGATTTTTGCCTTGCAAGAAAGCCTTTATGTGAGAAATGTCCGATAGTCTCAGTTTGTAGAAAATTAGATTATAAATTATAGGGAAAGAAGGTTTTTGATGATGAAGGAAGAAAGATCACTGAATTTTATTGAGCTATTATAAAAAAAGGGTTAAATAAAAGGAAGAGATTTAAAGATGAAAAGAATGACAGTATGCTTGTTATTAGTTTTATTAAGCACTGGTATTGTCTATGCAGAGGTAATTATAGAGACCATCTTTAATCCCGATGGAACTACTGAGCACATTTTTTATAGTGATGAAAAAGAAATAGCAAAGCACATATTAGATGAGGATGAGAATATAATTAAAACAATTGGCAAGATTCCTGATGGAATTGTTAGAGAATACTACGAGGGTGGAAAGTTAAAAGCAGAATGGAACTACAAAAATGGTAAGCTGGATGGCATATGCAAGGCATACTACGAGAGCGGGGAGTTAATGTTTGAATATAACTACAAGGATGGTGACCGGGAAGGTATAACCAGGTCGTTTTACAGGAGTGGCAGATTAAAGTATGAATATAAATACAGAGGTGGTAAACTGAATGGTACAGTAAAGAAATACTATAGGAAGGGTAATATAGCATTCGTATGGAATTACAAGAATGGTAAGCGTGAAGGTGTAGCCAAGTCATATTTTAAGAACGGGTCGTTAAAGGCCAAATGGGACTATAAAGATGATCAACTGGATGGCATGACTAGGATATACTATAAAGGTGGAGGTATAAAGTATATAGACACATATAGAGACGGTTATAAGATCAATAGAAAGGCTTATGAGCAGAGGGGAAAACTTGAGTTTGACCAAGATTATCCATTTGATGAAAGGAGGAAAGATTGAATTGCTGTGAGAATAGAGTGAATACCCAAGAGTAATATTATGGCAAAAAAGAGGGAATCAAAAGAACTAACAATTATTCTCTATTAGTGTGCAAAAGAGTTATCTAAACATTAGTAAAGAGATGTTAGACTAAAGATATGATCAATAATAT
>SMTZ1_10010067_pt1 | contig 29488 bp, 24 predicted proteins | sample DeeMarSWOR136_30_FD_25667 | JGI IMG/M metagenome (IMG submission 25667) | reverse complement strand
GGTTCCAAACTTCAGGTCGCCACTTTTGACAAATGGAACTCCCCTGAAACGAAACCAGGACACCAAAAAAGAAACCTCTTTGGATGATACAAACCATATTAGCTTATTTTTGATAAAAATCAAGAAATTCCTGAAAAAAGTCCCGATTTCACGGGGGACATTCCTTAAATGCCCATACAGGGTGAGGAGGGTCTCGCGGCTTACGTTCATACTTGCGTCTACAGAGGCAAACACAACGGTATCTCCTGACCGGAGTCGATGGTTTTCCAGCTTTCCTCTTTGCAAAAGGTCATACGGGGTGGGCAGGGTTGCAACCCAACTATTCCCCAGCGAGGAAAAGTTCATAGGGATGATGGAATCGTCCAACCTCCCATGGAGCAAAGGCCGTAACCAAAACATCCGAAGCCCTGATTTTCAGATAGAGATTGCTTTAGAAGTGCACACCTTGACACATTGGGGCCTTCCTCCACAGAGATCGCAGTGGAAGGCTACGTCATCAAAGACGCTCAAAGCCCGGAAGGGGCAGCGCTCCGCCCGAGATTTGCTCCAGAGGTAAGTTTTTCTTTCCTGATCCTCTTCCACATCCTCATCGGTCAGGCAGGTCATCTCCTTACATCGCCGACAAACGACGGGTTCGTGGAGGCTGGTGTCCAAGTCATCTTTTTCAACACGGATGGCGGACTTCTCTGTGTTGATCACGCCCACATGCACCAGAGAACAGACCATCTCGCAAAGATGGCAGCCGGTACACTTCTTCTTGTCAACCTTGATTTTCATTAGATAAAATCGTTTAATGATTTTATTCCGAGTCTTCGCAAAGTTCCCACCTTCGGAACGCCGCCGCGATCCCACCCATGAAGCCCATAGTATTCGTCAAGCATGCCGTCAAAGTCCTCGCGCGTAATGACCGCACCTTTGGCTGGTCCTTCCGCTATGGGCTCATCAAAATACCTCTGGGGAAGGGTGTCGTCCCGGCGGCACAGGCCTTCTTGGACCAACATCATTCTTTCCAGGGTGTAAATCCTTTCTCCCACGTCCATCAGGGCCTTCGGCGTGATGCGAAGACCGGTCGCAAGCTCGATCAATCTCGAAAACTGCCGGTATTGGGGGGCGCGGGGACTCGAAAAGACGGTGAGGAAGCGACAGAAGCCGAGACTGTCACAGACCGCGTTGAGCAGTTCGTGCCACCAGACCATCCTGCCCTTGCCCGAATAGGAGGTGAGTTCACTGCTCACAGGACCGCCGTAAATCTTATCCAGGACTTCCTGGGGAAGCCCCAAGACATCGATGGAGGGGCGACTCCTCATATGGCAGGCCCCCCGTGTGGACGTGGCCATACCCAAGGCGAAACTCTTGGGGACCCTTTCGTCGGTCATCTCGATGGGGAAATTTTTCACAGAAAGAAGGTAACACTTCGATTCTTCTCCGAAAATCTTCTCCGCATAAGGCCCTTCTGCCAGGATATGCCCAAACCCCCGGCGGAAGGCGATCTGCTGGATGAGGTCTAGAATGCCTTTGCCGTCTCCCCAGGACAGAGGCATGTCGGTGGTTTTCTGATCGATGATGCCTCTTTGGAAAAGCTCCATGGCCCAAGCGATGTAAGCGCCGGTTGAAATCGTGTCGAGGCCGTAGCGGTTGCAGAGCTCAACCGCTTGGATGATGTTTTCGAGGTCAAGGTTTCCCAATTTGGTCCCCAGGGAGCCGATTGAGGCATACTCAGGCCCTTCCCCTTGGGTCCCAGCATAAGGCCCCTTTATCACGGTAAAGCGATGGCGGCAGTGGGCAGGGCAACTGAAGCAGGCGAGCATTCCTGTGGAATACGGTTCCAGCGCCTCTGCCTCCAGCAGGCGTCCCTGATCGCCCACCGTGGTGTATTGATTATTTCGCACACTGAGAAAGCCCGCTGCGTTCGCCAATCGAAAGAGCAGAGGGGTCCCCTGTTTCCCAAGGGCCTGCACCCATTTTGATCCCATGAGCCGACGCAGATTGAAGAGATAATAATTCAAGTACCTTTCCGGATGGCGGATGTGGATATCGAGCGTGCCTCTCACCGCGACGGCCTTGAGATTTTTTGAACCCATGACCGCGCCCATACCTGTTCTGCCGGCAGCGCTTTTCAGGCCTGATCGGATAGCCGCAAACCGGACCAGGTTCTCTCCGGCCGGGCCGATGCAGGCGATCTGTGTCTTTGGGTCCCCCAGATCACGGCGGATTCTTTTCTGTGTCTCCACAGTATCCAGGCCTTGAAGCTCAAGGGCGTCGCGAATTTCTACAGCCCCGTTTCTTATGTATAAGCAAACCGGTTTCGGGCTCTTGCCGGTGATGACCACGTGGCTCAATCCTGCTTTGACGAGCTCGGCGCCGAAATCGCCGCCCATGTTGGAATCCCCCAGATGGCCCGATTCGGGCGACTTGGAGGTGATGTTGATACGAGAGCCGAAACCGAGGGTTCCCGTCAGCAGCCCGGCTCCAAAAATGAGAGGGTTTTCTGGGGAGAAAGGATCCAGATGGGCGGTGTCGTACTGGGAAAGGATCTGCATGTTGATGCCTCTCCCTCCAAGGAATTTTCGACGAAGGTCTGCAGGGACCGGTTCCATGGCGGTTGTTCTTTTTCGGAGATCTACAAAGGCAATTTTTCTATCCAAAACCATCTCAGGCTCCATGAATACTTTCTCCATGGGGCACTATAGGATACGGGTTGTACTGCGTCAATGGGCCCATAAGATGCTGCTTTGCTTGGGCGAAAAGGCCTTGACATCACCCATGCCCGAAATAGAATAATGCACCGAAATGCGGGAAAAAATCGACCGTCTGCGGTGATAAGCCCTAACGGGGGGAGAAGAAATGATGGTGAATGATGGCTGGCATGAAACGAAAATCCGGGTAAGATACAAGGACACGGATCGCCTAGGCGTCGTCTATTACGGGAACTACCTCACTTTTTTTGAGGTCGGGCGGGCGGAGTTCATGCGTGACCTCGGATTTCCCTATTCTAGAATTGAATCCGACGGGTATAGCCTCGTGGTAACCGAAGCGGCGGCCAAGTACCACGACAACGTCGGTTATGACGCGCTGGTGACCGTCAGGACGAGAATCGGTGACCTCAGACGGGTGCGGATCCGATTCGACTACCAGGTGGTCAGCGATGGGCGGCATCTCCTTGTGAGCGGCCACACGGTCCACGCCTGCATGGATTCCAACAAGAAGCTGACCCGGATTCCGCCGGAAGTGAGGAGGGTCATTGAAAAGAGGGTAGAAAAATCCAGCGAAGCTCCGCCTCAAACCGACGAGTTGGTGGCGTAGATGCCCCATTGCTTTATGCGGAGCGATGCTGGATACTGGATGCTAGATTCTGGATAAATCAAAAAGGAAGTCCTTTTGAATCCAGTATCCAGTGACCAGTATGGAGGATCTGTTTGACCATGGCACCTCATGTATCAAAACTTGAGATTAATCTGCCCCAGGCGGATAAACGTTAGAATCTTGAGCGATGAAGACAGAATTAGTAATTCATAATCTGATCTTCCACCCTGAAGATGTAAGCGATCAAAGCCCCCCTCGTCCACATGCCGTTGCGTTCCTGCCTCCAGTACATGGCTCTTGGGTCCCGATCGATAGACACATCGATTTCGTCTCTTCGCGGAAAGGGGTGCATAATCACCGCATTCGGCCGCAGTTTGGCCATATCCGCCGGTGCCAGTTTGAATTTCGAAATATCCGTTCTGCTTGATTCCCCGGGTTCGGTGTCGTGCTCATCCTGAATTCGGGTCATGTAGATGGCATCCGCATCAGGAAGCACCTTTTCCAGGGCCTCCGTTTCCACCTGATAGCGGATCTTGTGCTTTTCCAAGAAAGCGCACACATCCTCCTTCATCTGAAAAGCCTTTGGGGCGGCATAGATGATCCGGACGTCTTCAAAATCTTTCATGAGATAGCTCAGGGATCTGACGGTCCGTCCTCTCCTCAAGTCCCCGCACATGAGAACCGTCTTGCCGTCAAGGCCCCCTTGGTCTTCAAATGACCTGAGCAGGGTGTACACATCGAGGATGGCCTGTGTGGGATGCTGATCGCTTCCCGAACCGCCGTTGATGATGGGAACCGGACGGTTGGACCAAGTATTGAGTAACCAGGCCGCTCGTTCCGCGATGTTCTGGCCATGGTGTCGCATGATGATCAAGTCCGTGTATGAAGAAAACGTGCGCAGACTGTCATCGAAGGTCTCCCCCTTGACTTCGGAGGAGACGCTCGTGTCGCGGATTTCAGAAGTTCTCATGCCCAGTATGTGACATGCGTTCTCAAAAGAAAGAAAGGTTCTGGATGAGGGTTGTGTAAAGTAGAGCATCGCCCGTTTGTGACACAGGAGGTTTTGGAGGAACATGGAACCGGCTTTGCTTTTTGCAACCGCTCGAAGGCGGTTGCTGATGCGATAAAGGTCTTCCAGAACTTGCCGGTTGAGTTGCTGAGAGATGATCATGTCATAGAGACGACCATCTTTTTCAAAATAGGCGATTTTTTCTTCACTCTGCAGTTTCTCGAATTCGCCGAATCTCTCGTCCAGGATCGTCATGGGGCCCTCCAGGGGAGATGGGATGATCATGGGCTTCCCATAGAAAAGGGAAGGGATGGGATATGTCCTCTACAGAAAACAGCATAGGGCAGGGGCCTTTCCATGTCAAGCAAGTAGTCCATGGAAAAGGTCTTTCACAAAAGGCATGAATAGTGTATGTTTCACCCATGATCGAGCAATATGCAGAGATCGCGTTCAACGATCAAGTCAATGGGAACACCTGGCTTATGGGACTGAGGTCTGCGGAGATTGTGAAGTCCGCGAAACCGGGGCAGTTCGTGATGATCCGCGTCCGAAGCAGCAGTGATCCTCTTCTGAGACGGCCTTTTTCCATATGCGGGGTTGAGAAAGATCTCTTTCTGGTTCTGTACCGGGTGGTGGGGCAGGGCACAGCGATTATGGCCCAGGTGAGAGAGGGGGATGAGTTGTCGGTCCTCGGCCCTTTAGGCAAGGGCTTCAGGCTTCCGAAAAAAGACCAAAGGCCGGTTTTGGTGGGCGGGGGTATCGGCATTGCGCCTCTGGCTTTCTTGGCCCAAACCATGAAGGCCAAGGCTTTTCCCTTTCTGATGGGGTTCGGTAATGCCGGCGAAATCATTGACCTGGAACATCTTTCGGGCGGCCGCATGGAGATTTCCATAGCCACGGATGACGGCACACAGGGTCATGCCGGGCCTGTAACCGACCTCCTGGAGAACTTCCTGAAGTCGAAAAAAGCCAAAGTTCGGAGCACGTCCCTCTATGCGTGTGGTCCAAAACCCATGCTCAAGAGAATCGCTCAAATGGCCGGAAATCGCAAAATGTCCTGCCAGTTTTCTCTTGAGGCCAATATGGCGTGTGGACTTGGGGCATGCCAGGGTTGCGCCGTCAGAGCCTCCTCCAAAGAGACGCAGAGCTATTCTCTGGTCTGCCGGGACGGGCCTGTTTTTCCTCTCCACGCCATAGACTGGGACGCCTTGTGAAGTGTCATGCAACGCTTTCTATGGGCTCTGGTGCAAGAACGGGTCTTGCGGCAAGAGATTTTCTTTGCCTTATGCCTTAAGCCATAATGGTATTTCATGGATTTTATACGACCCACATGCTTATTTATTGAGTCACTGAAAAGACCAGGCCGGGAGCCTCGGAACGTAAGAAAAGCCCCATGACCCGTGGAAATGCAAACAATATTTTGCTCTCCTCAATAAGTCTCTCCATTTATGATTCATTGCACTGGAATTGCCATGTCTGTCCCAACACCTGATCTGACGACAAAACTGGGGCCCCTTAAGCTCAAGAACCCGGTCATGACCGCCTCCGGTACATTCGGCTACGGGTTGGAGTTTGAATCCCTATTGGACCTCAGTCTCTTGGGCGCTGTTATCGTGAAAGGCCTTTCGCTGGAGCCCATTGCAGGCAACCCACCGCCTCGAATCGTGGAAACCCCGTGCGGCATGTTGAATGCCATCGGTCTGGCCAACATTGGCTTGGATTCGTTTCTCAAAGAGAAGCTCCCCAAGCTCAAGGGTCTGGATACGAAGATTATTGTGAATATCTACGGACACCACTTGGATGACTACGGCGAGCTGGCCTCCGCTCTAAAAGGCGTGGACGGCATCTCCGCCCTGGAGGTCAATATCTCTTGCCCCAATGTGGAGCGCGGCGGCATGGTTTTCGGCATAGACCCCGATGTCTCTGCCAGGGTGACGGAACGGGTTTTGAAGAACACAGACAAACCGGTGATCGTCAAACTTACGCCCAATGTGACGGATATCAGGCCTGTTGCCAAGGCCGTTGAAAGCGCCGGAGCTCATGCCATTTCTCTCATTAATACTCTGACAGGTATGGCCATTGACGTGGAGAATCACACACCATGTATCAGGTGGTCCAAACCGTTGGGATCCCGGTTATCGGTATGGGCGGCATTGTGGATTACAGGGACGCCCTGGAATTCCTCATTGCCGGAGCACGGGCTGTTGAGGTGGGAACGGCGAGTTTCGTCAACCCTCGGTCAACCCTGGATGTTTTGGAAGGCCTCAGAAGATATTGCAGAGAAAAAAGCATCGACCGGATCGATGAGATTATAGGAAGCCTGGACATTGAACATTGATCAATGATCATTTGACATTGAGCATCTGACATTTTTCACTGGCTGCATGAAACTCAAAATGTGCTCAAAACTACTTTCATGCAAAAAAAACGGACAACAGCCCGCTTTCAAATGGTAAATGATAAATGTTCAATGTTAAATGACAAATGACTAATGGCTACCGTCCGCCTTTATACATCCCTTCAATGAGATCGGCAAAAGCCTCGTTCACGTATTTCCGTTTCACTTTCATGGTAGGCGTGACCTCACCGTCCTCCTCATAGAGTTTCTTGGGCAGGATGGTGAATTTCTTGACCTGCTCCACCCGGGAGAGCGTCTCATTCACCTTGTCCAGCTCGCCCTGGATGAGCTTGAGAATCTCGGGATTGCGGGTCAGGTCTTTGTAAGTGGAGAACTGCACCTTGTTGTCTTGGGCATATTTGACCACATTGTCCTCGTCGATCATAATCAGACAGGATAGGAACTTCCTTCGATCCCCGATCACCACAGCATCATTGATGTAGGGACTGAATTTCAGTTTGTTTTCGATGTACTGGGGCGTGATGTTCTTACCCCCTGCTGTGACGATGATGTCCTTTTTCCGATCCGTGATTTTCAGGTAGCCGTCCTCATCGATTTCTCCCACATCACCAGAGTGGAGCCACCCGTCCTTGAGCGTCTCCGCGGTGGCCTCGGGGTTCTTGAAATAACCTTTGAAAACACTGGGTGATCTCACCAATATCTCGCCATCCTCTGCAATACGCACCTCCGTGCCCGTTAAAGGCGGGCCCACGGTTCCGAATTTGACATGCCCCACTCGGGAGACGCATGTCACGCCGGTCCCTTCGGTCTGGCCGTATCCTTCAACAAGGTTGACCCCGAGGGACTGAAAAAAGTGGAGTACCTCCGGTGAAATGGGGGCAGCCCCGGAATAGGCGATCCGCATCCGGTCAAACCCGAGCCGCTCCTTGAGCTTTCGGAACACAGCGAAATGGGCCATTCGATAGAGGAGTTCCAGATAAAATGGGACTTTCTTGAAGTTCATCATGAGAGTTGCTCTAGCCTGGCCGATTTTCATGGCCACATAAAAGACAATTCTTTTGAACCAGGTGGCATCGGACATCCGGATGTAGATAGCCGAGGAGTACTTCTCCCAGATGCGGGGTACGGCATAGCCCACGGTTGGAGAAATCTCGATCATGTTGTCCGCAACGGTGTCGGGGCTTTCTATGAAGTTGACGACAAACCCGTGGGTGATGTGGCCCAGCACGGAAAAGAGCTGCTCGAAGACGTGGCAGAGAGGCAGAAAGGACATGACCTCATCGGATCTATTCATGGGGTTGTCCGAGGTGATGGCTCGACCCATCCATGTGAGATTCCGGTGGGTGAGCATGGCCCCCTTGGGAGGGCCTGTGGTCCCTGAAGTGTAGATAAGCATGGAGATATCGTCAGGTTCAACGCCATCCATTCGTTTTTCGAGGAGCCCGGGATCGCGTTCAGCCACATCACGGCCCATCTGAAGAAGTTCATCGTAAGTCATCACCATGGGATCTTCAAAATGTCGGAGACCTTCGAGATCCCAGACAATCACCTTCTTGAGAAGAGGAGCACGGTCTTTGAAGTGGAGCCACTTATCGAGTTGTTCTTCGTTCTCAACAAAGAAGAATTTGGACTCTGAATTTTCGATGACATATTCCACCTGTTCCCAGGCATTGGTGGCGTACACCCCTACCGCCACACCGCCTGCACATTGGATGGCCATATCGATAATGACCCACTCTGGACTGTTGTCACCGATAATGGAGGCACAATCGCCTTTCTCGAGGCCCATAGAGATGAGTGCCGAGCCCACATAGGTCACAAGCTTGAAATACTCGTTCCAGGAAATGTCGTGCCAGAGGCCATACTCCTTTTTTCGCATGGCCACACGGTCTCCCTGTTTTTGGACCGTTTCCCTGAAAATGCTGGGCGATGTCTCCATTCTTTTACCCGCTTATGAAATCTGCGCGAGCAGATTTCATCTCCAGCGCTTCTTTCTTTTCCATCTTTGATAGCCCTTAATGGATTCCTCGGAGCGGATTCCCATGTAAAACTCCTGAACGTCCTTGTCTTCCATGAGGTTCTTGGCTTTGCCCTTCATGACGAAACGGCCGGTCTCGAGAATGAGCCCGAAATCCGATATGGCCAGGGCCATGCGTGCATTCTGCTCCACCAACAGGATGGTGACCCCTTCTTCATTGATGTTCTTGATGATTTGAAAGATCTCATTGACCAAGATGGGCGAAAGCCCGAGAGAGGGTTCGTCAAGGAAGAGAAGGGTGGGCCGATTCATCAGAGCGCGGCCTATGCTGAGCATCTGCTGTTCGCCGCCGGAAAGGGTTCCGGCCCACTGATGCTCCCTTGCCTTGAGCACGGGGAAATGGCGATAGATCTGCTCGAAATCGTTTTTGACGTCCACACGGTCCTTTCTCAAGTAAGCCCCCATGAGGAGGTTTTCCTTTACCGTCAGTTCTTCGAAGACCTCTCGGCCTTCAGGGACATAAGAAATTCCCATGCGAACGATGTCCTCTGTGTCTTTTCCGTCGATCCGTCTTCCCATGAATTCAATGGTTCCCTTGTCGGGTTGGTCTTCGATAAGCCCCATCACCGTCTTAAGGATCGTGGATTTGCCGGCGCCGTTGTTACCCAGTACGGCTGTTGTGGTCCCCACGTCAATGGACAATGGCATAGATCAGGCCATAAAAAGTCTCGATGTTTTTTATTTCAAGCAAAGTCCCCGAGGGCATCATCCTCTCCCAAATAGGCCTTTAGCACGTCAGGATTTTTTTGAACGTCTTCAGGCGTGCCTTCAGTAATCATACTGCCGAAGTTGATCACGAGAATGCGTTCAGAGATATCCATCACCATCTTCATGTCGTGCTCGATGAGCAGGATGGTGACGCCCAAGGTATCCTGGATGTCCTTGATCCAGAATATCATGTCCTGCTTTTCTTCGGAGTTCATGCCCGCAGATGGCTCATCCAGGAGGAGCAGTTCCGGCTCGAGGGCCAGAGCTCTGCCCAACTCCACCTGCTTCTGTATCCCGTAGGGAAGAGACCCCACGAATTTGTTCCTCACCGATTGCAGATCCAATAAATCGATGATCTCCTCAACTTTCTTTCGGTGGTTCACCTCCTCGTGCCCGGCAAAGGAGCGTTTCCCCCACATGAAGGCGCCGCGGAACAAACCGGTTTTCATGTAATTGTGCCGGCCCAGCATGAGGTTATCCATGGTGTTCATGTGGGAGAACAGCTCAATGTTCTGAAAGGTCCGTGCGATACCGAGTCTGGCAACCTGGTCGGGTCTTTTACCCTGTATCTCCTTGCCTTTAAAGCGGATCAACCCCTTGTTTGGACGATAAATACCGTTGATGCAGTTGAAGAGCGTGGTTTTTCCTGCCCCATTCGGGCCGATGATGGCATAGATTTCGCCCTTTTGAACCTCAAAGGTGATTTCCCGTAAGGCTTCGAGGCCCCCAAAAGAAATAGAAAGGTTTTCAACTTTAAAAAAGGTCATGTGATGTTCGTTGATGAAGTCCTAAACGTTTATGATCCGAGGGCAGCCACCCCCACAGATAAAAACGTAGGGGAGGGCTTTATGCCCTCCCGAAAACATTACCCTTGATCGAGAAAGGGTCTGATGAGGGGCACCACTGGATCGGTTACACGACCAGAAATGCTGCCAGGCGGGTGGGGATTAATCCGCCTTAGGCGGATAAACCCCACCCCTACGAGTCTGTTTTCACAACAGCCGAATGCCAAAACGGGGGCATCAATCCGGCGTCATCCAATCGGTCAGCTTCTTGGAGTTACCCCCTTCCACACATTGTGAGAGAAACAACTCATCTTGACCCTGCCTGCAAAAGACATCACTGGGTTCATAGGCCGAATAGCTGATCCTTCCGAAGATGCCCTTGAAGTCCCGAATCCCTTCCATCTCCTTCACAAAGCGCTCTCTGGTGAGATTTCGGCCGCACCGCTTCAAGCCTTCCACCATGGGCTCGACAAATCCGAAACCGGCATAGAAAAAGACACCCCATCTTTCGCCTTTTGCCGCATATTTGTCGAAAGCCTTTTTGTATTCGAGCATCAAAGGGGATTGGGAGTCTGGCAGATCGGCAAAATTTCCTACGATCACACCCTGCCACAAGCCTTTGCTGATCGCCATCATGAGGGGGAAGTCCGAGCAGGTGCTGGTGCTCATCCACTGGGGTTGGAACTTCATGGCCCGGGCGGTTCCAACAATGCGGATGACGTGAACGGGTCCGGCCCACAAGAGCACCACGTCAGCGTCTGCCTTGCGGAGTTGCATCACATGAGGCTTCATGTCGGTGTCGCTCAGTTCCACCGGCACGGCTGCCACAAGCTTCAGACCATGTTTCTTCAGTTCAGCCTCAGCCCCTGCAACCCCGTTCTTGCCGTAGTCGTCATTCTGGTAAGCTATGGCTATTTTTTTCTTTCCCAGTTCCTTGACGGCATATTTGCAAAGGAGTTTGGCCTCTGAGTAATAGAGGGGGTAAACCCCGAAGAGGTATTTTTGTGGCGGAGAAATCCAGTGAAGAGAACCCGCAGCCGGTCCTACCCAGGGAATCTTCCTTTCCATGAGGTAATCCTTGACGGATAGGCCGCAGGCGGTGCCCACACCGCAAGCCCAACCAAACATGCCCACGCCCTCTTGCAGTTCCTTCACTCCTGCCTTGGTTTTCGCAGGGTTATAGGCGTCATCGAACATGTGGTACTCGATTTTCCGGCCGTGAATGCCGCCTTGCTCATTGATCATTTGGAAATAGACGCCCGTGCCGCGGGCCACTGCCCCCCAGGGTGCCGCCGGGCCGGTCTGAGGGCCCCACTGGCCGATGTGGATCACGGTGTCGGTGACCCCTTCTTCTGCCACAGCGCCCAGCGCAGAACCGAGAACCAGTGCAAGCACTGCCAACAATGCCCAAATTCCTCTTTTTTTCATGCTGCTCTCCTTTCTGACAATGTTCAATGGATTCATTTGCTTGAATGTTACCCGTAGCCTCAAGCGAGGCCTATTACACTTTTTTCACATAGTGGCGAGCGAAGAGCCCGCTCGGCTTGATACAAAGCACCAAAACAATAATGGCGAAGGCCACCACGGATTTGAATTCGATGGAGATATAGCCCCCGAAGAGGTTCTCGATAAGGCCGATGATATAGGCCCCGAAAACAGAACCGGGAAGGGAGGTCATACCGCCCAGAACAGCGGCAGCAAAACCCTTGAGCATGGGGTCCCACATCATGTAGGGCTGCATGGTGGTCGGTGCAATGAGGAGGCCGGCCAAACAACCCACCAGGGAGGAGATGCCCCAGGTGATCATGAGAATCCGTTTGGTTCGGATCCCCATAAGCCTTGCAGCGACCTGATTTTGTTGGGTCGCTTTCATGGCCACGCCGAGCCTGGAGTAGCGGAAGAAAAGAAAAAGAATGACCATGACCGTTATGGCCACAACAAAGGTGAGCACCTCCAGCCCGCTGACAAATACCTCACCCAGGGTCACGCTGGAATAGGGTGACATGGGAAAAGGCATGGTCTTTGGATCCGCACCGAATTTCCATGAGACGAATCCCATGAGAATCATCTCCAGGCCGATGGTGATAATGATCATGCCCAGAATATTCGGCTCTTTGGCTCGCCGCAATACAGCGAATTCGAGGAAGCAACCCAGAAACACCGCAAAAAGGAGCGCTGCGGGAAAAGCGATGTAATAAGGAAAACCATAGAATTCAAGAACCATGTAAGTGAGAAAGATGGAAAGGAGCGACATCTCGCCCTGGGCGAAATTGACCACCTCCGAGGTCTTATAAATAATGACCATGGCAAGCCCCATCAATGCGTAGGAGCTCCCCACGGCAATACCACCGGCGATCATTTGTAGAAAATCAGTCATCGTTACTGGTCATTGGTCAATAGTCATTTGCCATTATCAGGGCGGTGAAAAACGCCCATCTGCTGCGTTGCGCTCATCCCTCGTCGTTGCGACGGAGAGATAACGGAAAGGCACAAGGCGTAAGGCACATGGCGCAAGGTAAGGGCAATGGAACATTCATTTCGTTTTAACCCTGACCCTTATGCCTTGAGCCTCGAGCCGGAAACACACATTTGCCTGCCCCGTGAAATTGCGGCAGCAGTATTTCACCGGGGGGCTTTGGCGTTTGACATTTGTAGCTCTGCCTACTGCATACTGCATACGTCCTGTTGCTTTCCTCAAAAGGGCCACGTTCTCCAATAGAGCTTGGTCCGGATCCAGAACCCATATATCCCAAGGGGTTCGAAAAGCATGATGAGAACCATGATCATGCCGTAAATGATAAGCTGGATATTCGACACACCCGTGATGGAGAAATAGCTCTTGGACAACGCTTCAAGCCACGCCCCAAGGTAGGGGATGCTGAGTATGTTACGCAGCTCTAGATCCAACCAAGAGAGCAGACACGCCCCTGCTATGGCTCCGAAAATGGAGCCCAAACCGCCCACGACGACCATGGCGAGGAAAACAATGGACATGAGGAGGCTGAAAATCTGGGGCTCTATAAAGCGCAGTACGAATGCATAGAGTCCGCCGGCCAACCCTGTGTAGAAAGCGCTCACTGCAAAGGCCAGGGTCTTGTAGTACATGATGTTGACGCCCATCGTCTCAGCAGCGATATCCGCATCTCGGATCGCGATAAAGGCGCGACCCACCTTGGTCTTGATGAGATTACGGGCGGCCAGGGTGAGGATCACGGTAATGGTAATGAGGAGGTAGTAAAAGTCCCTGTCCGAGTCCAGATGCCAGGGCCCGATGGTCAACTCCGGTGCGTGCAGACCCTGTCTGCCCCCAAAAAAATCGATTCTTCCAATAACCTGCGTAATGGTCAGCCCGAAGCCGAGGGTGGCAATGGACAGATACGGTCCCTCCAGTCGAAGGGCCGGCAATCCAATGAGAAAACCGAAAAGGGCCGTGGCCAATGCGGCGGCCGGCAGGGCGAGAATGAAAGGCAGGTTGGCTTTCAACATGAGGACGAGCGTGGTGTAAGCGCCGATGGCGAAAAAGCCGGCGTGCCCCAAAGAGATCTGGCCCGTGTATCCGACCAGCAGCGTGAGGCCGACAGCCACCAGAACGTTGATAGCCATGTAGTTGGCCACGTAAACGTAGTAGTTCTTGAACAGAAAAGGAAACAGGGCCAGGAAAACGATGAGGACAATAAACCAGAAAACAACCACCCCGGAACTGAAGAGCTGGACGTCCTCGTAGTAGTCCCTTTTCATGTCCATTGGCGGAAGCTCCTAACGGCTTTATTCGCGAGAGGGGATAATCATTTTCGGTTTATTTTGTCAACGAGTTTCTTGTAATAGATCTGTTTTTCTTCAAAGAGCGGCGATCTCTTGCCCATCATGTTCAGTCTCATAATCATGTAGTTGATTTTCTTGATGAGCTTGTATCGCTCTTTTTCGTCAGGTATTTTGGCCAGCAGATCTTCCATCTGCCGGATCTCCTTTTTGGCCTCAAGCTCGGGTGGCAGGCAGTCGGCATTCTTCAATATCTTGTAGGCCACACGGAGGTCTTCAGGAATGTGGCTGTCCTCTTCAAAGATGAGGGGTTTTCCCTGACCGGGGAGATTGTCGAATTCACCCCTTTCCATGGCCTCTTGAATCTTCCGTTCAACCATTCTTAAGTAACCGAGCATCAAACCGAACCTCTCTTCACGGCATTGTTCCACCCAAGGGGCAGCCCCGGAAAAAAATTAAAAATATAAGATTCTTTACAGATTTGCAAGTTTCATCAACACCCTTTATTCTTGACACAGCAGGCGGCATTGGATATGCGCTTCTAAAGCTTTGTCTCCCAAATAATATGTCATCTCGACCGCAGGGAGAGATCTTGTCAACCTAACAGGATTACAGGATTTCTCCCCCGGTTCGCGGGGGTCGAAATGACAGCATTGGGAAGAACCCTGTGTTAGGCCACACGACTATTTTGTAACACAAATTGAATGATTTTTCGTTTCGACCATTTCTTGGAATAGCCTGAAGGCCGAAGGCACAGGGCAAAGGGTAAATTGTTTTGTATTTTCTTTGCCTTATGCCAATAGGCAATTCGGATGCCCACTGGCAGGGGTGGAGAGAAAACGGCAAAGGGCTCAGCCATGATCGATGCGATGGACAAGAGGGTGATTCAACTCGTACAGGGCGACTTGCCCGTCCACCCGAGGCCCTTCGCCATTTTGGCGGAAAAGCTGGGCATCAGTGAAGATGAGTTTGTGGCAAGACTTCGGTCCTTGAAGGAACAAGGGGTGATACGGAGATTCGGGGCCACCCTGCGTCACCAGGAGGCGGGTTTCAGTTCAAACGCTATGGTGGCCTGGAAGGTGCCGGAAGAAAGGGTGAAGGAGGTGGGAAAGGCGCTGGCCAAATTCAGGGAGGTGACGCACTGCTATCAGAGACGGACAGACAAGCGTTGGCCCTATAATTTGTACACCATGATTCACGGGGATGACGAGAACGAATGCTACAGGATCGCCCGCCGCATGTCCGAGGAAGTCGGTATCGAAGCGTATGTGTTGCTTTTTAGTGAAAAAGAGTTCAAGAAGACGAGTATGGAGTATTTCTAGGGCGCAGGGCAGGGATTTAGGAATTGAGGGATTGAGGAATTGGGGGATTGACCACTGACCAATGACTAATGACCAATGACAACGGACAAAGGACAACACACGACCAGCAACATGCATCGTGATGGAGAAGGGCTATGGGCGAGAAATCTAAGGAACTTTTCGCAAAGGCCAGAAACCTCATCCCCGGCGGCGTGAACAGTCCGGTCAGGGCAGGGAAGGCCGTGGGTGTGGACCCCCCGTTTATTGCCAGAGCGGAAGGGTGCTTTTTGTGGGACGTGGATGGAAATCGGTATATCGACTATGTGTGCTCGTGGGGGCCGATGATTCTCGGTCATGCCCATCCAGAAGTGGTCGAGGCTTTGCAGGAGAGGCTTCCCAGAGGGACCAGTTATGGGGCACCCACAGAGCTGGAAGTGGAGATGGCCCAGACCATCGTTGACATGGTGCCTTCCATAGAGATGGTCCGCATGGTGAACTCAGGAACTGAGGCCACGATGAGCGCTATCCGCCTTGCAAGGGGTTTTACGGGGCGGGAAAACATCGTCAAGTTCGAAGGCTGTTACCATGGGCACGCCGACAGCCTCCTCGTGTCAGCGGGATCGGGTGTGGCCACATTCGGCATCCCGGGATGCCCGGGGGTGCCGGCGGACTTGGCAGGCCATACCCTCTCCCTCGCCTTCAATAACCTGGGGGCTTTCGAAGAGACGATGAACCGCTTGGGCTCAGAGATAGCAGCCGTCATCGTGGAGCCCATACCGGGAAATATGGGTGTGGTTGTTCCTGATGAAGCGTTCTTGTCCGGTCTCAGGGAGATAACCCGAAACCACGGCGCGGTGCTCATTTTCGATGAGGTGATCAGCGGCTTCAGGGTCAGCCCGGGGGGTGCTCAAGGGCTTTATGGGATTATGCCCGATCTCACCTGTCTGGGAAAGATCATCGGCGGCGGGTTGCCTGTTGGGGCCTACGGGGGTAAGAGGGAAATCATGGAGAGCATGGCCCCTGAAGGGGAGATTTATCAGGCAGGAACCCTCTCAGGAAACCCTCTTGCGATGGCTGCGGGTCTGGCTACCTTGAAAGCGCTTCAAAAGAGCCATCTCTACCAAGAATTGGAAGAAAAAAGCCAGCAGCTCTTTTCCGGCTTGAAAGAGGCGGGAACTTCCGCAGGCTTTGATGTGGTTGTGAACCGCGTCGGTTCCATGGGGTCCCTATTTTTCGCAAAAGCGCCGATAAGGGACTTTGCCTCTGCGAAGACGAGTGACGGACAGGTCTTCAGAGCGTTCTATGCGAGTATGCTCAATCAGGGCATATATCTGGCGCCGTCGCCTTTTGAAGCGTGGTTTGTTTCAACGGCCCATGATGAGGAAAGCGTTGCAAAAACAATAGATTGCGCCGCCAAGAGCTTGAATTCTTTGAGGAGGAACCGGTAGAAAAAGTCGTTGACTTTGGCGGAAAACCTGTGATAGAGACAACCCGCAAATCAGCTCGAGGCGAGCTGTTCTAATTGTACTCCATGGATAAGGAAACCAAGAAGCTCTTTCGAACCTTGGGGTATTTGAGCACGGTGGGCCTGTCCATGGCCTTGTCTATAGGTATCGGCGCCGTTTTAGGCCACTACCTGGACAACAAGTTTCACACCTCGCCCTGGCTGTTTTTCGTCTTTCTTGGGTTTGGCATTGCTGCCGCATTCAGAAACCTGCAAATCATGTACAAAAAAATTAAGGATTCTTGAGCCTCGGCACGCTGCGGATGGAGTGGAGAAACCTATACGAAGAGATAAAGATGTTGAACTGGCTCATCCTATTGATCCTTTCGGCGGTGAGCTATTTCCTTATGAGCCCTTCGTGGACTCTTGGCGTGATCCTGGGAGGGCTCCTCATCATCGCGAACTTCGGTGTGTTGCAGCACACCATTCGCGGGGCTTTCTCCGCCGATGGGAATATGATCAGGGGAAAGATCTCTATCGTTGTGAAATACTACTTCCGGCTACTGGCTCTCGGCGTCATGATTTATCTCCTTATCACGAGGGGGTGGGTTGATGCGGTGGGTCTGGCTGTAGGTCTTTCGACTGTGGTCTTGAGTATCGTCATTATGGGAATTCATTTGGCCTTGAAAACAAGGACCGGGGAGGCGACTTAGCCGTGGAGCACCATTACTATTTCCTGGTGGAGATCTTGAGTGGGCTTGGCTTGGGGCATTTTGCTCATGAAGCGACTCATGTCATTTATTCGTGGCTGGTCATGGCCATCCTAATTGTGGGCGGTGTCCTGCTCGCCAGAGGTATCCGGCTCGTGCCCCGAACGGGCCAAAACTTGCTGGAAGTGATCATCCAGAGTCTGGAAGACTTCATGGTGGAAATCACGGGACCTGAAGGCAGGGCTTTTTTCCCCTTTATTGCCACCCTTTTTCTTTATATCTTTGTTTCCAACTTGATTGGACTCATTCCCGGTTTCTTCTCTCCCACGGCCAACTTGAACACCACCCTGTCTATGGCGATTTGTACCTTCGTGCTCACCCACGTCATTGGCATCAAGTTCCATGGGGCCAAGTATTTCAAGCACTTTCTCGGCCCTGTCTGGGCTCTGGCCCCTCTCATGTTCGTGATTGAAGGCATCGGCCATCTGGCCAGGGTAATGTCTTTGAGTGTGCGGCTTTTTGGAAATATCTTTGGGAAAGAAAAGATCTTGGGAATTCTCTTTGCCCTGGCAGGGCTTTACTTGGCCCCGCTTCCCATCCTTTTCTTGGGAATTCTGGTCAGTTTTATTCAGGCTGTGGTTTTCATGCTCCTTTCCATCGTGTATTTTGCCGGTGCCATGGAAGAAGCGCACTAAGAGTTTGGTAACGTTCAAAAGTGTTGGCACGGCGAATCAATGCTGCATCGTTGGTGGAGGCCATGATCTGTGGCTAAGAATTCGGGGTCTGCGCCCCTGAACTTCTAGGAATCTCCCATGAATTTGTTAGACCTCGAATTCTTAGCCACCGGCTCCGAGCCCTATAGATATCCCCTTGGGAAAAATGGCCATGGCCGGAACTAGGGGCCTTGTAAACAAGAGAGGGTCCATGCCAACACTTTTGAACGTCACTGAGAGTTTATTTCGGTGTATGATGGGGCCAAGCGCGCCCTTCGCAGTAAAATAAGGAAGAAGGCAAACTAAGAAAGAAGGGGGTTAAAATGTCGAGAAAAGCTGTCATCGTGATGTTGAATGTGTTCCTGCTCTTGGGGATCTCCTCCGTGGCTTTTGCGGCCGAAGGGGAAGCCCAAGCCGCCGGGCTTTGGTCCTTTTTCGGGATAGCGATTGCCTGTGGTTTTGGAATCGGCGTGGCTGCCATGGGGACCGGCCTTGGTATGGGGCACGCCATCAACGGAGCCCTTCAGGGCACGGCCAGGAACCCGGAGGCAGGCGGAAAAATCATGACCACCATGATCATCGGTCTGGCCCTGATCGAGTCCCTGTGTATTTACGCTCTGCTGATCTGCTTCCTTCTCGTTTTCAAGATTCCGGATCTCGGCCCTATGCTGGATGCGATCGTAAAGAGTTTCGGAGGCTGAGAGGAAAAAGAGGAAGGGTTTTATTTTCGGGGCAGGGGCGAGCGCGATGTGCTCGCCCTTTCCTTGTTCATTGTCAATGGGCATTGGTCATTAGTCATTTATTATTGGTCAATGGTCATTCATGCACCCAATGCAAAATTTTGGATGTCCAATGCTCAATGATAAATGCTTACTGCTTACCGCTTAGTACTTGACGGCTGAGTATTTCCCTCAGAAAGTGTCCCGTGTAGGATTCCTTGAGCTGAGCAATCGCTTCGGGAGTTCCCGAGCCCACCAAATAGCCACCCCTTTCACCGCCTTCAGGGCCAAGATCAATGATGTAATCAGCCGTCTTGATCACATCCATGTTGTGCTCGATGACCACCACGGTGTTGTTGAGCTCCACCAAATAGTTTAGGACCTCGAGAAGCTTCTGGATATCTGCAAAGTGGAGCCCTGTGGTCGGCTCATCCAGGAGGTAGAGGGTCCTTCCCGTGTCTCTTTTGCTCAACTCCTTGGAGAGTTTCACCCTCTGGGCTTCACCGCCCGAAAGCGTTGTAGCCGGCTGTCCGAGCTTGATGTAGCCAAGTCCGACATCCATCAGGGTTTTCAGCTTGTTTCTGATGTTGGGCACGTTTTCAAAGAAGCTGTAGGCCTGGTTCACGGTCATGTCGAGAACATCGGCGATGTGGCATCCTTTGTACTTGATTTCCAAGGTGTCCCGGTTAAAGCGAAGACCTTTACAGGCCTCACAGGTCACGTAAACATCGGGAAGAAAATGCATCTCTATCTTGATGATCCCGTCACCGTTGCACGCCTCGCATCTTCCCCCTCTCACATTAAAGCTGAACCGTCCGGCCTTGTAACCTCTTATTCTGGAATTGGGGAGCATGGAAAAGAGCTCCCGTACAGGGGTGAAGACACCGGTGTAGGTGGCCGGGTTGGAGCGCGGTGTTCTTCCGATGGGGCTTTGATCGATGTTAATCACTTTGTCGACATAGTGTGCGCCTCGAATGGCCCTGACAGCGCCTACCCTCGTCTTCGCATGATAGAGCTTTTGGGCCAATGCAGGGTAAAGGATCTCGTTGATGAGACTGCTCTTGCCGGAGCCTGAAACCCCTGTGATGCAAGTCAAGGTGGCGAGAGGAATCTTGACAAGGATATCCTTCAGATTGTTTTGTTGGGCGCCCTCGATCACAAGGGCGCTGCTGTTTCCCGGTCTCCTTGTGCCGGGAAGGGGAATCCTTCGTTTCCCTGAGAGATATTGTCCTGTCACGGATGCCTGGCTCTCCATGAGTTGCTCCGAAGTTCCCTGGAAAACGATATGCCCTCCCTGAACGCCGGCGCCGGGTCCCATGTCAATGACGTGATCGGCGGACAGGATGGTTTCCGCATCGTGCTCCACCACCAGGACGGTGTTACCAAGATCCCTGAGGTGCCGCAAGTTTTCAAGCAAACGCAGATTGTCTCTTTGGTGAAGGCCGATACTGGGTTCATCCAAAACGTAGAGAACGCCGGCCAGGCAGGAACTGATCTGGGTGGCCAATCGGATGCGCTGATCCTCGCCTCCGGAAAGGGTAGATGAAGGCCTGTCGAGGGAAAGGTAATCCAACCCGACACTTCTGAGAAACTTCAGACGCTCCTTGAGCTCTTTGAGGATCCGATCGGCGATGGCCGTTTCCCTTGGGGTGAGTTCGAGATCGCGGAAGAATGCCTCTGCTCTTTCAATGGAAAGGGCGGTGATGCGTTGAATAGCCTTGCCTTGTACCGTGACGGCCAGGCTGACCGGATTGAGCCGCGCACCGCCACAGGCGGGACAAGAACGGATACTGATGTAGTTTTCGATTTCCTCTCTCACGGAGTAGGAATCGGTCTCGTGGTACCGTCTCTCCAAATTGGGGATCACCCCTTCGAAGGGGCGTTTGTAGTAATGGCGGCGGTCGTCTTTCTCAAAATAGAAGGTGATCTCCTCTTTTCCAGAACCATAAAGGATGGCGTCCTGCACTTTCTTGGGAATGTTCTTGAATGGCGTGTACGGATCGATCTTAAAATGTTGGCAAATCGCATCGAGAAGCTGGTGGAAATAAAGGGAGTTCCTGCTGGCCCATGGCTTTATAGCCCCCTCTCTCAAGGAAAGCGCAGGCTCGGGGATAATCAAGTCAGGATCAAGATCTCTCTTGTTGCCCAGTCCGCTGCACTCAGGGCAGGCCCCTTGGGGGTTGTTAAAGGAGAACATCTGGGGTGTAAGCTCCGGAATGCTGATGCCGCATTGGATACAAGCAGCCTTCTGGCTGAAGAAGATTTCCTCAGATCCGATAACGTCGATCAGAGCCCGACCGTCTGAGAGACCGAGGGTGAGTTCCATGGAGTCGGTGAGCCGGCGCATTGCATCCTTGCCGATGACGAGCCGATCCACAACCACGCTTATGGAATGCTTCTTGTTTTTGTCGAGACCAATATCTTGATCTAAAAGCACTGTTTGCCCGTCAAGGCTCACCCTGGTGAATCCGTCCTTGCGAAGCCGCCGCAGCAGATTCGCATGCTCCCCTTTTTTCCCATCCACCAAAGGGGCAAGGATTTGCACCCTTGTCCCCTCAGGGAGCTCCATAATCTGATCCACGATTTGTTGCGTGGTTTGAGGCGCAATTTCCAGGCCGCACTTCGGGCAATGGGGACGGCCGATGCGGGCGAAAAGGAGCCTCAAATAGTCATAGATCTCGGTCGCAGTCGCCACTGTGGAGCGCGGATTGCGGTGCGTGGTGCGTTGTTCAATGGAGATGGCAGGGGAAAGTCCCTCTATGGCATCCACGTCGGGTTTGTCCATCTGCTCCAAGAACTGCCTAGCATAGGCGGAGAGGGACTCGACGTACCGCCGTTGCCCTTCAGCATAGATGGTGTCAAAGGCAAGGGAGGACTTTCCTGATCCGGATATCCCGGTAATGACAACGAGCTGGTTTCGGGGAATATCCAAGGAGATATTCTTCAGGTTATGTTGCCGGGCTCCCCTTACTCTGATGAAGTCATTCGTCATTAGTCATTATCAGGGCGGTGAAAAACGCCCATCTGCCGCGTTGCGCTCATCCCTCGTGGTTGCGACGTACTCCCTAGGTACGACTCACTCCTCGGGATTTCGCGCGCCTTACATCTGAGCATTTTTCATCACCCTGCTGGTGTTTGTGTGTTTATTTTGATCTGCGGTCCTTGCTTGGTATTTGGATTTTGACATTCACTTGACTTGACATTTTGGCTTTGGCATTTGACATTTGTCCGTGGTTTGTGGTCACTTGTTTGTCGCCTGTTGTCGTTTTGAGCGGCGTTTGATGCACCCAATGAAAAGTGCCAGATGTTCAATGTTCGATGAAAAATGAGAAATGTCCTCTGCTTACTCCCTACTCCTTACTCCCTATTGCTTTTCTTGCTCTATTCTTGGCCATGAAAACCGCCATCCGGATCGCTGCTTTGAGGCTGGAAGGATCGGCCACATCCTGTCCTGCAATATCATAAGCTGTGCCGTGATCCACGGACGTCCTGATGATGGGAAGGCCCAAGGTGACGTTGACTGCATCGGAGAAATGAAGCAGTTTGAGGGGAATCAAGCCCTGGTCATGATACATGGCGATCACGGCATCGAAATGTCCGGATACCGCCCTGTGAAAAACGGTGTCAGGAGGGAAAGGGCCTTCAATAGGGTAACCTTTCCTTCTTGCCTGCTCCAGTGCCGGTTCGATGATCTCTTTTTCTTCTTTTCCGAACATGCCCTCTTCCCCGGCATGGGGATTAAGTGCAGCAACGGCGACCCGGGGACTTTCGAGGTCGAAGTCCTGGACAAGCGCCTCTGATGTGACAGCGATGGTTTTTATAATGCTTTCCTTACTCAGAAGAGAGGGCACGTCCTTGAGAGCGCAATGGATGGTGACCAGGGCAACGCGAAGTGTTTTCCCGGCGAGCATCATGACATAGTCTTGGCAGTTCGTGAGGTCGGCGATGAGTTCGGTGTGGCCTTCAAAGCAGTGTCCTGCCCTATGCATGAGCGCCTTGCTGATAGGGCACGTGACCATCGCAGCAATGTCCCCACTTTTTGCTAAGGCGACAGCTTGGACGATGCATTCCACCATGGCCTGCCCTCCCTCCACCACAGGTGTTCCCGGTACGATAAGATCCCCTTTTAAACTGCAGGATGCGATGAGATCTATCTGTCCTGCCTTTCCGTCGGCTTGAGAAGGATGAGAAATCTGCCTGATGAAGAGTTTGGGGGTCTCTCTCAGGTGCCGGGAGATGATGCCCCGGTCACCCAGCACCAATGGCCTGCAGAGATCATATATGGACGGGTCAGCAAGGGCTTTTACGATGATTTCAGGTCCAATCCCTGAAGGATCTCCCATGGTGATGCCGACCAAAGGAAGAGTATTCAAAGTTGCTGCTCCTGTTTATGAAATCACTGCGCGATTTCATGTAACGTCCAGCTTCGCGGGACTTTCAAAACAGCGGAGCCAGAATATCCCATGCTGTGCAAGGGGATGAATGGCTCATTCCAATATTCCTTCGCTCTATTCCTCCATTACTCCATCACTCCAAAAGGACTTAGGAGCCGCCTCTCGGGGTAGCGCAAAACCGAGTCGTCAGGGCCCGGATTTTTTAACCCTTGGTGCGTTTCCGATTATCGGTATTTGTAGAAATACTGTCAATGAACTTCGGAGACGTTGAGGATGGGAAAAGACTATTGTTTCAGGCCACTATCTTTACCGGCAAAGCCACTGTTTTTGAACCTGGCCCCGAGGACCGGGTTTTTCAAGTTCAAATAAAAAAGGCCGGGTCTTAAGGACCCGGCCCTTTCACTTCGGGGTCAATCCCTAGATCTTCTCCACTGTTGTTTTGATGTATTTCAGCAGAGGGGTCCCGCCTACGTTTTCAGCGTGGTTCGGTTTCATGATGCCTGGCGTATTGACGCCGCCGAACTGAGGGTACTTGGGATCGCCTTCCAAGCCGCGGACATGACCAAACCCTCCGCCGGAGCCCAGCACGCCCTGCATGATCCCCCAGGTCGGGTAAGCCTTGATTTGCACCTCGCCCCATGGCGATTTGAGCCGCACCCGGTCCCCTTCCTTTATTCCCAGTTTCTGGGCGTCCAGCGTATTGATCCACAGGCTGTTGCCGTTCTCGCTTTTCATGAGCTGGTAGTTGTTGAAGGTGGAGGAGTGCTCGTGCAAAAAGAGGCGGAAATTGCCAAAGATAAAAGGGTATTTCTTGTCCGGCACGAGATCAGGATCGGGCTCCTTGTAATCCGGTAAAGGGTCTATGCCCTTATCCTGGGCAACGGGATTGAGGAAGTTGTACTTACCCGTTTTGGATTTGCCGGAAGAGCCGTAGCCGTCGGGCACGTTAAATCCGTCCCACTTCTTGTATTTGTAGTACTCGGCACGGTCTGTGACGATGAACCCCTTTTCTCTGAGTTCATCGTAGGACCATGGTGTGCCCGCCAGTTGATTGCGCTCCGCCTCTTCAGCGCTTTTCCACGGAAAGTATTTGCCGAGGCCGAGCCTGCTGGCCATTTCCTGAATGAACCAAAATATAGGTTTCGAATCATACATGGGCTTCACCACTTCGGCATAGTAAGCAATGAAAGCCTCGTACATCCAATCCGCCTTGACCTGGCTTTGCTCCAGCCATGTGGCATCAGGAAGAACGACGTGGCTCAGCAGAGCGGTATTGCACATAAAGGCATCAATGGTGGCGACAAAGTCCATTTTCTCAATGGCCTTGGTGATGGATTCCTGGTTCCCCCAAGAGAGGACGGGGTCGCCGTAATAATTGATCATGGCCTTGAGCTTTCCGGACTCCACATCAGCCTGCAAGTAAGCCGGGGCCCAACCGGCCCAGATGCCGAATTTATCGAGCTTGGGCGCTTGACCGGCGGGCGGCTTTTCGGCCTTTCCCCATGGGGATTTGAGCTTGCGCTTGAACGGCAGAGACGGACCGCCGGGAGCATCGAAGGTCCCGCAGAGGGCGTTCAAGGCCTGAATTGCAGCGGTCCCATACATTCCGTTCGGCGTTTGGGCGAGGCCGGTCCAGGAGATGCACCCCTTGTTCTTTGCCATGGCGAATTCCCGGGCGATGCGCTCAATGGTCTCAGCAGGGACGCCGCTGATTTTGCTTGCCCACTCCGGATCCCTTGGAGCACCGTCCTCTTCGCCCAGAACCCTGTTTTTGAATTCTTTGAATCCGTGGGTCCAGTTCTTGACGAACTCCTTGTCATAGAGGTCGTTAATAATCATCACATGGGCCATGGCCATGGCTACGGCTGCGTCGGTAGCGGGTTTAATGGGTATCCATTCCGTGGCGACGCTGGCCGTATCAGACCTTCGGGGATCAAAGACCACCAGCTTGACGCCCCGCTTCAAAGCGGCCCGCAGTTGGGCGGTTTTGCGCTGACTGTAGGAGGTGGCCAATTCGTTCATGCCAAAGTGAAGGATGTAGTCGGCCTCCTGATAATTGAGCCAGGGCCTCTTGTCATTGAGGTTGTGCTCGTTGGCCATTCGGTTGGCGTTATCGCACATAGGACGGTGGGTTGTTTTGGGTAAGCCCAAGTGGTCAAACAGGGCTTCGGTAATGTTGTTGATCCAGTCATTTCCTCTCATGAAGCCAAATTGGCTGTGGTCTATTTTGTTCAAGGCTTCAACGATCCTGTCAAGGGCTTCATTCCAAGAAGCCTTTCGAAAGCGGCCGTCTTCGCGAATGAGCGGCGCCTTGAGCCTGTAAGCCGAGTAAATATGTTTGGGTGCAGAGGCGCCTTTGGGGCAGAGGCGTCCACCGCTCTTCGGATCTCCGTCAAGACCGCTGGTGCCCACAAGGACGCCGTCCTTGAGCTTGGCCGTCATGCCGCAAAGGGCTCCGCAGGTGTAACAATGGGACGGCACGGTTTTCGCAGGCTCGGGATCCAGTGCTCCTTCGGCTAGTGTGATATAGCCGGGATCAAGTCCCAGGGAATCCACCGCGGGTAACATCTTCTTGGTCGTCTCTTCGCCCTTTGTAAATCCCTCTATCCTCAGGCTCTCGCACATCAGGGCGCCCCGCGTGAAGTGGGCCAAGCCCTGGTAGAAACTGTTGGAAGATGAGGCTGCCACAAGCTGGTCGCAAAAAGCCGGTACCCACTTGCAATACTTGTTTTTGAAAAAGTCAAGGTAAAGATCCTCATTTCCTTTTTCCATCACATAGCGGAGGAATTCCATCTGAACGGCAATGTGTTCTTCCAGATCTTTGTAGTCAGGGTTTTTGTGCACCCCGGCCTTGCGGAAATACTCCCTCAGCTGAAAGACCGGCTCTTGCATGACAACCGGCTCTCCGCTTTTGATGGGGGACTCATAAGGGAAAACAGGGTTGACCCCGGCATTCAGGAACAGATCCGCATAATCGTAACGGAGTTCGTTGTAGAGCTTCTTCGCGGGTCCGCTCTTCAAATACTTTGTCATGACCTCTGCTCCGCTCATGAGGTCAATAAAACCACATCCCTTTACCGCCTCGTTGAGTCCTTCGAGGAATTCGTCTTTCTGCATCGCAGCGATGAGGTCAAGCGGTATCTCATCGCGATAGAGGGTGGAAAGAAGCTGGTATCTCCTTGCCCTTGATTTGATTAATTCCGCATCCATAACCTAAACCTCCTCCTTTATGGTTGGTGCCTACAGTTTCTGGATATCAATCCAATGATTTATGTTCTCTGGAACATTTGTCCGTTTACGGACAGCCATTCAATCCGGGAACATGACTTGTCGGGTCGCTAGAGACTGCAAGTGAAAAAGCCCCAAAACATTTTTACTTAAACATGCAAGCATTGAGCTGTGAGACAGGAGGACGGAACCGAGTATGATAGAAGGCCTTCGGTATTACCGCTTTTCTTGAGAGATTTCAAAAAGATCGGCCTGCTCGAACTTCAACGCTGCACATAAGAAGAGGTTGAAGCGATATCCCTAGGGCTCATTCATCCGGCGTTTAGAACACAAAAATGCGCGTTAGAAAAAGAACTGGTATTCTTTTGCCTTAGAGGCAGTATGGGCCCCGCTGACAGCAGCGATCATCTTCTCTACCATCACAAAAACAAAAAATCAAGAAAGATGTCAAAAAACTTGATTTTTTGTAATTTTAGAGATAAAGACTACGATTTAAAGATAGAGTGTAAATCCTACTATATTGATATATACCTGAAGATGCTGACGACAAGTTCACCTTGGGATGTTCAAGTGACTGTGCCTTCTTCCCAGAGCTCGAAGCGCACAGATATACTCTGTCAGGCCTTCTATGTGGACCGAGCAGGTCCGAATGAACTGGCCAGATGCCCAACAGTCAACCATCTGAAACCAGCAAGAGGCTTGGAAAACTTTTAGCTCTCTGCAGATAACGCCTTGCCTAAAGAGGCAACAGCGTTTTCATTTATAGAGACAAGGGGCGGCTTAATCGCTGGTGCCTTTGATTTTTCTCGTTTTAACCAAAACCCAGAAAGCCTGAAATCAACCTATAATGGACCTTAGAGCAGTCATGAGGGCGCTATGTGAATATTTTTGATGAAGGGTGAGCGGAAAGAGGCGCCTGGAAGCAGTTCAACAGTTTGTTGCGATAACCTTAATCAGCGCATGACCTTGAAAATCCCTCGGAATCACTTAGGCTCGGAGAGCCGACCAAATAAAAACGATTAAAGGAGAGCATGAACAGAAAACGTCTTTTTTGGGTCACCGGGATTTTAGTTCTTCTGAGCTTCGCCACGCTCTCTCTTGCGCAATCCGGCTCCGAACTGACATCGCCGGGCATGCCGGATAGGATGAAAAAAGCCATAGAGAAAAGCCTGGAAGACGAGAAATTGGCCGCAAACACCAGAAAAGTCATCAAGCCAGACGCAGAACCGGGTTATTTCGGCATCCCCGGCGCTGTTGACCCGAACGTTATCGTAGGGCTGCTCTGGGCCATATGGGTCGGCTGGATCTTTTCGACTGTCGGTGCTTTTGGGGGCATCATGGCCGGTGTGGGGCATATTACCATCTTCGGTCTTGGCGACTATGCGAAAGGCTTCGGCAGGGGCAGTCCAGTGAACACCCTGATCACCGACTCCATTCGGGTCTCCAACCAGTGGCTTGTCGGGCTGAGCGGTGTCATCTCATCCTTTAATTACTACCGCATGGGGCGCCTGGTGGCCCCATTGGGCCTTTGTTTGGCCATTGGTGGGGTGGGCGGCTCCTGGCTGGTTCCGGAGCTGACAGCCGGCAAGATCTCCCTCAAGCAGTATATCGGCTGGTTCGGCATTGCCGTTTTTGTGATCGGCGCCTTCCTCATCTACGAGTTGACGCCCAAAGGATCGGCCAAAAAGAAGGAAGCCAAAGCTGCGGCCCAGGCTTTTGAAAAGGCGGTGAAGGAAAAGACCGACACAGCAGACCAAGGGGTCAAGATCCTGGAGGGTTCCTGGACCATTATGTTCATCGCGGTGGCAGCCGTGGTGGCTTCAACCCTCTGGATTAACCTGGTCAGCACCGCCAAGGTGGTCGCCTACATTTTGCTTCTGGGCGGATGGGTCTTAACTTTCTTTATCGGCACGATCCGGTTCACCTTCTATGGGCAACAGTTTCAGTTCAAGGCCTGGATCCCCATGCTCGGCGGCATCTTCATTGCGGCCATTGCCTCGTTTTTGGGCGTGGGAGGCGGTTTTCTGTACGTGCCCTTCCTGACCTCCATAGCAGGGCTCCCCATGTTCCTGGTCGCCGGCACCTCGGCCCTGTGCGTCTTGATCGGCATGATTATTTCCATTTTCTCTTACATGGTGGGCAAGGGGGTCATTGTCTCCTGGGGCCTCATCGGTGCTGAGCTGATCGGCATCTTTATCGGGTCCATGATCGGACCGCGCACCTCCAGGTACATTCCGGACAAGGTTTTGAAGATCATCTTCATCATCCTGGCCTTGTATGTGGGCCTGCGTTATACAACGAAGGGCTTTCTCGGTCGAAGCATTGTACCGCCCTTCTAAATCTAAATGTTAGAATTGAGCGAGAAGATTCCCGGGCCGGCTCTGCCGGTTCGGGAACAAATGAAAAAGTAGTCTCAAAGTGGATACCATTAAGTGGGTATTGGGCAAGATAGACCCCGTCCTCATTGCGCCTTATCGTTTTTTCGATGATCCGCTGATCGGCTGGTGGGTGGGGACCTTCGTGTTGGCCCTGTGGGCCGCCTTTTTGGGTGAGTTGACCCTGGCAGTGGCTTACCGAGTCAACCGGGATCCTATAGCCAAGACTTCGGAGAGCACGCTCTATTATCACGAGCAATCCCTGAAAGCCAAGCAGGCCAAAGATGAGCAGGCCTACAAGAAGATCAATCGATTGGCGAACGAGGAGTTCGGTAAGTCGTTCTTTCTCTTGATTGCCATGGGCATGGGGTCTCTGTGGCCTGCCTTCTTTGCCGCCGCCTGGCTAAATGAGCGCTTTGGTGCGATCGTCTTCAAGCTTCCTCAATGGGCTGGGGGGTTTGATCTCAGCTTTCTGGCCCCTTTTGTCCTTCTCTACATCGGAGCCAGGGTCATATTCAGCAAAGTGAGGCCCTATATCCCCTTCTTAAAGCTGCCGAGACAAGAGCCATCCTCAAGCGCCTAGACCTAGTATCACGTCCCAGAAATTCCATTCACAATTCCCAAAGAGAGAATGGTGAAAATT
>SMTZ1_10000863_pt1 | contig 29489 bp, 25 predicted proteins | sample DeeMarSWOR136_30_FD_25667 | JGI IMG/M metagenome (IMG submission 25667) | reverse complement strand
TTCAGCTTATCGACGAGTAGCTTTTTACCAACGATAACGCCGGCTTGAGGACCACCCACAAGCTTGTCCCCGGAAAAGAAAGCCAGGCCAATACCAAGTGCAATGCTCTGCTGTACCATTGGCTCCGGAGCAAGCCCATACACAGTTGTGTCTAAGAAACAACCGCTGCCCAGGTCATCGAGCACAGTAACGCCATGTTTGCTGCCCAACGCTACCATCTCCTCAAGGGTAACAGACTGGGTGAAACCCTCCACCCTGAAATTGCTGGTATGAACGCGCAAGAGGGCTGCCGTATGTGGGCTAATGGCTTGCTCATAATCATCAACATAGGTACAGTTCGTAGTGCCAACCTCTACCAGCTTTGCCCCGCTCTGTCTCATCACATCTGGGATACGGAAGCCACCGCCAATCTCCACAGCCTGCCCTCGGGAAACAACGACCTCTTTCCTTTTAGCTAAAGCAGTTAGAGCCAGCAGCACAGCGGAGGCGTTGTTATTTACTACCAGAGCTGCCTCAGCCCCGGTCAACTGGCACAGAATCTGCTCTATATGGACATTCCGGGAGCCTCGTGCCCCGCTATCAAGGTCAAACTCCAGATTACAAAAATCCTTGGCGACCAGCTCCATAGCCGTTGTCGCCTCTCTGCTAAGCGGCGCCCGACCCAGGTTGGTATGAAGTATAACTCCACTGGCATTGATAACCGGGCGCAGACTGGGTTGTGCCAGCATCTGCAGTCGAGAGCAGATAGAGTCCACAATATCATCCGAGGAGGGACATGAACTGCCACGCATGATAGCCAAGCGGCTTTCCTCAAGGCGCTGGCGAACCACATCCACAACCAGGTCATGCGTATAGATCTCCCGAAGCTGCCTGATTCGCTCCTCGGAAATCAATTTATCCACGCTGGGAAGACGGCGAAGCTCATTGTCCATAGTTCAAAGATATTCTACTATACCCGGAGCCAGTTTCAAAGCTGGTGATAGATTCCTCGCTTCGCTCAGAATACCAGAAAGCACAAGGGCAGCCTTCGAGACCAGTAAGCCACTTTGCCTCCTCGGTTAAGCCAATGATACAATACGCCACAAATGAACAAAAAGATACCGCCCCGCCTGACTGAAAGCGTCAGCGGTGCCGGCTGAGCTTCCAAGTTAGGTCCGGGTGACCTAGACAAAGCCTTATGCGGCTTGCCTATAATAACTGATAAGAACGTGATTCGAGGCATGGAAAGCCTGGATGATGCCGGCGTCTACAAGCTGAGCGATGACCTGGCTATTATCCAGACTATCGACTTCTTCACGCCAATCGTCGATGACCCGTACGACTTCGGCCAGATTACTGCCGCCAACGCACTGAGCGATGTCTATGCCATGGGCGGCAAGCCCTTGACCGCCATGAACGTAGTCTGCTTCCCGATAAAAAAGCTGGACATATCCATCTTGAAAGACATGCTCAAGGGCGGGATAGACAAGATGAAAGAAGCCGGCGTTACGCTGGTGGGCGGACACAGCATAGACGATGCCGAGCTGAAATATGGGCTTTCCGTAACCGGCACGGTGCACCCTGAACATCTGGTGACCAACTCCGGAGCCAAAGCGGGAGACAAACTCATACTCACCAAACCCTTAGGCACTGGAATCATAAGCACTGCACTAAAAGCCGGCAAGGTCAGCAAACAGACAGCAGCCAAGGTGACAAAATACATGGCAACTTTGAATAAAAAAGCCTCGGAGCTGATGCAGGAGGTGGGAGTTCATGCCTGCACTGACATAACCGGCTTCGGACTTCTCGGTCATGCCTGCCAGATAGCCCGTAACAGCCAGGTAGGCATCAAAATCTATTCTGGTTCAGTCCCCGTCTTCGCAGAGGTTGAGGAATTCGCCAAAGCAGGGCTTTACCCCGGCGGCTTACATAGAAACAGAGACTTTTACGGCGAAATGGTGGAATTCTCCAAACAGGTGCCTGACTACATCCAGGATATACTCTTCGACGCCCAAACCTCGGGCGGACTGCTAATCTCGCTCGCTCCTGCGACCGCAGACTTACTGATGAAAAAACTGCGAAAAGCTGGCGTTCAGTATGCAGCCATTACCGGAGAGGTAATCAGCAAGCCGATGGGAAAGATACTCGTAGAATAGCAGAAAACACAGGTTTTAACTAGAAAAACCAGCATACCAGTCTCCACATTACGATGGTATTTGGATAGAAATCTAAGGTTCTTTGTCAGAGGTCAGACTATAGGGTTGGCCAGGTCAGTCCAAGCCCCTTGTTAGCCAGCCGGAATGTCGCTCTGGCCTGCCCGTCACTCACTCGGCAAGGAGTTGATGAAATCACCCACGAGATTGAGATTCGCTTTTTCATGACTCCACGCACCTCCCCCATGTTGGGCGAATAGCGGATCCGCGGTAACGACGATAACCATGTCGAACTCCTCCAACAGGACAATCTGCTGTCCACCATGTCCCCACGCCAAGTTGTAACGATGGTCGCCTGCCCTGACTGACCACCATTGATAGCCATAGCCGATGTCGCGGAAATTACGGCCTACGCTGTATTTCCAGGCATTCTCCGAATAGGTTTGAAGCGAATCATGCACCCAATCAGCAGCGACGAGCTGGTTACCCTGGTATTCACCATCGTTGAGATAGAGCAAACCAAACTTGGCCATGTCACGGGCTGTAAAGTGGAGATCCGCGTGGCCGTTGTAATAGCCCTCCCAATCCTGTATCCAATCGCCCATCTCCACGCCAAGCGGCGCGAACAGGTTTTGCTGAGCGAATGACTTGAGATCGGTTTCACAGGCCCGGGCTACAATCACCCCCACGAGATGGGATGTCAGATTGCTGTATTCGAACTGAGTTCCCGGATCGCTGACAAGAGGAACTTCGACCAAAAGGGACGGCCGAAAGCCGTGATACAGCATCTCGAACAATTCCGATGTGGACTCCTCCCAGGGATATCCGGCACGCATTTGTAGCATTTGCCGGATGGTGATCTGCTTCTTCCGCGGATCCGTGATTTGATCGGCCAGTTCCGGGAAGAAATCCAGCATCTTCTGGTCCAGGCTTGACAGACAACCCTGCTCCAGTGCAATCCCGACCAGAGCCGAGGTATAACTCTTCGTCACCGATTGCAATCTATCTTTCTGATCAATAGACCCTTCGTTGAAATAACCTTCCGCTATCAGGTACCCGTTCTTGACTACCAGCAGACTATAGATGGTCTCCAATTTGACTGCATTGTAATATAGCTCAGCCACAAGCATAGGGTCCAGTCCCTGTTCTTCAGGCGTCGACACCTTCCAGTCATCCCTGGACAGCGGCGTGTAGTCAACTGCTTCGAGATCCTTAATCGAAGGGCCGCATCCGACCAGCATTGATAGGATTAGGATCACGCCGGTGAACAAGAGGAAAGAATGCCGACGCCACTTAGAGCGGAACAAAGGGCAGCTCACGATATGTTCCAGCAGGTCTAGCCTCAGCCGCTTACCAAATTGAAGCTTCAGTAATTCCTTGGCCCTCTCACCCATTGGGGTCCTCCAGTTAGCCCCATCTAATGTGGTCAAACAAAGGGCTTTTGAAGCTATTATACCATAGAGACCTGTCTGTACCCCCGGTTTGATATAGCAAATCCAGGTTTAATAATCTCTCAGTTACTCGGAAACAAAACGGGCTCCCGTCCATACCGGAGCCCGTTATTAATATCTGGTGGAGGCGGGGGAGGGTTGAACTCCCCGTCCAGAAGAAGGTTGCCAGAATCTGCTACAAGTTTAGCCAGCTTTTTTGTCTCGCCCAGCCAGCCTCTGCTGGCAGAGTTCAGGCCGGGCCAGCCGATAATTCTTAGCCAACCTACATCGGCGTCAAGGTTGGAGCACCCCGACTTTTCGTCACCCAATCCCGACCCATCGGGGTGAGGTCAGGTTGGATGTGCAACCTTAGTTAGGCTGCAATTGGAACTGCTTCGGCAGTTGTCTTTTGCCACCTGTTTTACGAGGTAGATGGCACCTCGACTTGCTATCCTGTAGGCCTTCCACTGTCGAAGCCTCACGCCCCCAAAACTAAGTTTTTAACGTGCTTTTAGCCTTTTCTTCTCTTCAGCGCGCGTTCTATCTCTCTCTCCGTCTCCCGGCGCGCCATCGCCTCACGCTTATCATGAAGTCGCTTGCCCCGAGCCACTCCCAGCTCCAGCTTGGCGACTCCTCTTTTAATATATAACTTCAAAGGCACTAAAGTCAAACCTTTCTGAGATACCATGCCTGCCAGCTCGTCAATCTGACGACGATGTAACAAGAGCTTACGCGGACGGTTCGGCTCATGGTTGAAATGGCTAGCCGCCTGATATGCGGCGATATGGGCATTAACCAGCCACAGCTCGCCACCTTCAGGCCTAGCATAGGCATCACGGATGTTCACCCTGCCTGCACGAATGGACTTTATTTCAGTGCCGGTAAGGGCGATGCCAGCTTCCAGACTTTCCAGAATATGGTAATCATGGTAAGCCTTGCGGTTAACAGTTATCGTCTTCGAGTTCCCCATATATGTTAAAATTTTACCACTATTATAATAATAAGGTAAGGACAAGGAGCTTATTATGTCAAATTATCTGAACAAGTACTGGTTGCTCATCATCGCCTTTTTGCTGGTCAGCCTCGTCAGCGGCGGCATTTTGCTAGCAATTAAGCAAAGCAGACATAAGCCTGTCGAAATTTCTCTATCCCAGACTGCACCAATTCAATACGAAGGTGAGATTTACATCGGCGGCTCTGTAGCTAACTCAGGTTTCTATCCGTTGAGAGAAGATGACACTATAGAGACTCTTATTCAGGCTGCTGGCCTCACACCAAATGCGGACACGAGCAAAATCACGATCTATGTGCCCAAGACAGGCGAAGTATCTCAACCCCAACGAATAAATCTAAACCGCGCTGAGGCATGGCTACTGGATGCCTTACCTGGAATCGGAGCAGACAAAGCTCAAGCTATTGTTGACTACCGAAACCAACATGGCTCTTTTCATAGAATCGAAGACTTACTCAATGTTCAAGGGATAGGCAACACCACTCTGGACACAATAAGAGACCTAATAAGCCTAGAGGATTGAAGCTAGGTGACACTCATTTACCTCAGCGCTGCCTGGGTGATAGGCATTTATTTGGGCTCAAAAATCTCCCTGCCCTGGGGTATTATCTTTGTAGGGCTTCTTCCACTGTGTCCCATACCTTTCCTATCGCAGTACAAGAAGTACCTGCTTATAGCGGCATTCTGCCTTTTTGCTTTACTTGGCGGTTGCATTCGCTTCCAATCAAGCCTGCCCGTAATCAATGAGCAGCACCTTCAATTCCACAACGACAAAGGAACAGCAGAAATTGAGGGGTTGATATGCACTGAACCTGAGACCAGAAACACAACTTCCATCTTCCAGCTATCAGCCAGTGAAATTCAAATTGAGGGTGTAAAAAGAGAAATATCTGGAAAAGCCCTAATACGCGTGCCCAGATATCAAGAATATCATTACGGAGATATATTGAAAGTAACCGGTAAACCAGAAACACCACCACAATTTGACGACTTCGACTACAGAGGCTATCTAGCACGGCAAGGAATTTGTTCGGTTATAAATTATCCTGCAATAGAAATCCTCGATACAGGCAAAGGCTCGAAGCCTTTGGCTTGGATTTACTCACTAAGAAATCGTCTCTCCCAGAGTTTATCCCTCGCCTTACCCGAACCACAAGCCTCACTAGCTCAAGGTATTTTACTCGGCTTAAGAGGCAATATTCCCTATTCTCTACAGGAAGCTTTTTCAAGAACTGGAACTGCCCACCTGCTAGCCATATCCGGCATTCATCTCAGCATTATCATAGGAATATTGCTAAGTGCTGCAATCTGGCTTTTCGGCAGACGCTACTCAATCTACATCTGGATAGCCTTTCTGGCTATATGGTTATATGCGTTGGTTACAGGCATGCATCCACCGGTAGTCCGCGGTGCCGTCATGGGAAGCATGTTCTTGCTAGCCGAATATCTCGGCAGACAGCGTAGCGCCTCAACGGCGCTTGCATTTGCCGCAGCGGTAATGGTGGGGATCGAGCCTCAAATTCTATGGGATGCAAGCTTCCAGCTGAGCTTCCTGGCCATGGCAGGACTTATTTTCCTATCACCTTACTTCCAAACCTGGGCCAGAAAAAGTATTGCTGCCACCATAGGCAGAGAGGGAACTGCAGCATCTTTATGTAATTTTGTCGCTGATTGCTTTGCAGTTACTTTAGCTGCCATCTTAGCTACATGGCCAGTAATCGCCTACTATTTCGGCGTTGTCTCCTTTGTTGGCCTGCCAGCTACTTTCTTCGCTCTGCTGGCTTTGCCAAGCATAATTATCACTTCAGCCCTAGTCGCTGGGGTGGGACTTTTGGCACCACTCTTAGCCCAGGTTGTAGGCTGGATAGCCTGGCTTTTTCTCAGCTATCTCATTCTCGTCGTACAAGTCTTCGACGCTTTGCCATTCTCATCAGCTAAGTTGAGCAGTATTCAAATCTGGCAAATATGGACTTACTACGTGCTACTTGTTGTAATTATGGCAGCCATCAATTACCGAAAAAAATTAGTCGACTTCTTCCACTTGACAGCCTTCAAAATAAGTGCTTCGGCAAGCAGAACCTCCAGAGTTGCCCCCAAACTTCTCAAGAAATGGTTGATACCCCCACTTCTAATTGCCACTATCCTGGTTTGGGTTGCCCTTCTAAATACTCCTGATGACAAGCTACATGTAAGCATACTTGACGTAGGACAAGGCGATGCCATCCTTATCCAAACGCCAAACCGCCAAGACATTCTCATAGATGGCGGCCCAAGTCCTCAGGCAATAGGACTGGAGTTAAGCAAAAAATTACCTTTCTGGGACAGGACTATCGATTTAGTGATCTTAACTCAACCACAAGCCGACCACACTGCAGGCCTTATAGAAGTGCTTCAGAAGTATAAAGTGCAGCAAATAATCGACCCAGGGATAGCCTACAGCTCAGCCACTTATCAGCAATGGCTCAAATTGGTTGGTGACAACGAAATCAAGCATGAAGCAGGGCACGCAGGGCAGAAGATAAGCCTTGGAAACGGAATAAATATAGAGGTTCTCCACCCTTCATCGCCTTTACTCCAGGACACTTCTGATGACATTGACAACAACGGTATTGTATTACGCTTAAGCTGGAATAAAGTGAGCTTTTTATTCACTGCTGACATTGGCCATGAGGCTGAGTGGCACCTTATTGCCCAACGGACTAATCTGAAAAGCACAGTGTTGAAAGTTGCCCATCACGGCAGTCAGACTTCTACCTCTCTACAGTTTCTCGCTGTAGTCAACCCTAAAGTAGCAGCTATTTCAGTAGGCGCCAGCAATAGATTCGGCCTACCAGACAGCGAAGTGGTGGACAGACTGACCGAGCGACTCAGAAGTGATAGAGTCTACATGACTTCAACTCACGGGACTATCGAGTTCACAACCGATGGCGACAGGCTATGGGTAAAATGTTATAAATAGCCTTTAGAAAACCGACCGCGCTCCTATTCAGCCTATTGATTTATAGCCCGTTTTAGCGTAGAGTATTAGGCACTTGAACCATGAAGGACTATAGGAGGCAAGCATGAGGAAACTGACCTGGCTGCTGCCAGTAGCCCTGACACTACTTCTTATCTTGGCTGCGACCGCTTCAGTTCGCGCCCAGGATGATTTCACGGTGACAAACCTAAGCATCAGCCCTGATTCTGTCGCACTGGGGGACCCCGTCACCGTAAGCGCTAATGTGACAAACACCAAAGGCACAGAGGAAACTTATACCGTGGAGCTGAAGCTCAACGGTGAAGTCGAAGATAGCCAACAGTTAACTCTGGATGCCGGGCAGAGCAAAAACGTACTTTTCATGATAACTGCTGACACGCCCGGTGACAACTTTGTGGAGCTGGGTGACGCAACCGATTTCTTTACTGTAACCGGGCAAGCGTCCTTCTTCGACATGTTCGACACATGGGTATGGTGGGCCATTGGTGGCATAATCGTCGTATTGGTTATACTTGTCGTAGTGCTTTTAGCCATGCCTTCCAAAAAGAAACCACCCGCTGGAGCACCAGGCTATGGCCCGGCTGGCCAACAATTCGGATATCCAGGCGCGCCACCCCAGACTCCAGGAGGATTTCAAACGCCCCAACAGTTCCAGCCACCGGGCGCATTTCCTCCCCCCGGACAATTCCCAGCGCCAGGTCCAACGACTGAACAATATGCGCAATATGCCAAAAGGCCTATCTTCTCGGTGAGCAACCTGACCATAACACCAAACCAAGTAAAAGCCGGGGACCCAGTAACCATCAACGCCATAGTATCTAACAATGGCTCGGAAGCAGGTACATACAGCGTGGTGTTGCGAATCAACGGCGTTGTCGAAAACATAACCGATCTAATGTTGTCGCCCGGAGCAAGCCAAACCACTACTGTGACGGTAATTAAGGATGGAGGCGAATACTTCGCAGAAGTGGATGGCTTGAGTGGTACCTTTGTAGTTATACCACTGGTTCCAGCGAATCTTTCCGTGAGAAATCTGGTCATAGCGCCAGAACGCGCCAAACAGGGGCAAACAATTAACATCAGCGCCATAGTGACCAACAATGGGGAGGTCGCCGGCACTTTCAGCATTCCACTTAAATTAAAGGACTCTGTCGAAACTACCGAAGAGATTACTCTAAATCCGGGTGAAGGTCAGAAGATTACCTTTAGCATAACCAAAAACACGCCCGGCTTCTATAATGTGGAATTGGAAGGATTAACCGGAAGATTCGTTGTCGAGATGGAATGGCAGGCATAGACTAACGAAGGCAGAAACTAAAGCCCTTTATTACCTGACTCAGATACGAGCTTCCACAACTTATCCGACCCATCCACACGGTCAACATACAATACCCCGTTAATATGGTCTATCTCATGCTCTAAAGCTTGAGCCAGGAGATCCTCACCTTTAAGGCGAATTTTCCGCCCCTGTCTGTCCTGAGCCTTGACCTTAACCCAAACCGAACGCTTAATTTCCCCTTGATACCCGGGAACGCTCAAGCAGCCTTCTTGTACCAAGCGCTCTCCCTGCATCTTGACTACCTCCGGATTAATCAAAACCATAACTTCACTACCTGGTATCTCAATCACAGCTATTCTGAGCGGCACGCCGACCTGGGGTGCAGCCAAACCAACCCCCGGAGCTGCCCTCATAGTATCTATCATGTCATCGATAAGCTGCTGGACTGACTTATCAATTTTGGTTACCTTTTTAGCCTTTTGCCTAAGCACAGGGTCCGGCAAAACACGAATATCACGAACTGCCATTTTTAAAACATTAAACCACACCTACTGGGTCCATGTCCACAACCCACCCCCGAGGGAACGCTACATCCATCAGGAAATCATTCAAGCTAGCCCCACAAAGAACCAGCTGCCATCTGTAATGCCCTCTAACCCTGGGAACAAAAGCTGGCACAGGACCAATCAACCGCAAGTCAGGCATGCCTCTTCTATCTTTCTCGGCGGCAAGGAAGCGGCTCATCCTCTCTACTTCTCTGAGACAGGCGCTCTCGTTGGTATGACTAAAAGCGAGGCTGGCCAACCGGCTGAAAGGAGGATAACCAAACTTACGACGATACTCTATCTCCTGAGCATAAAATGTTAGATAATCGTGCTTTGACGCAGCTCTTATTGCATAATGCTCTGGACTATAAGTCTGTATTATGACCCTCCCTGGAGTGAAACCTCGCCCAGCTCTGCCAGCCACCTGACACAAGAGTTGGAAAGTACGTTCCCCAGCCCTAAAGTCAGGCAAATTCAAACCCGTGTCAGCGCTTATAACTCCAGCCAACGTTATCTGAGGCAAGTCCAATCCCTTGGCTATCATTTGAGTGCCTATAAGGACGTCAGCCTCATGGGTTCGAAACTTAGTCAATAGCTCCTCATGGGCTCGCCGGCCAGAGGTTACGTCTCTATCCCAGCGAAGAATGCGAGCTTTTGGGAAGAAATGCCTGACCTCCTCCTCCACCCTTTGAGTCCCAATGCCCAAAAATCTGAGGCGATTGTTAAGACACTGAGGACATTCCTCAGGCAGAGCAACTGAATAACGACAGTGATGACAAACTAACTTTCTCGTCGCCGAGTGATAGGTAAGAGATGCTGTGCAACGCGAGCATCGGAAAACAAAGCCGCAGTCCCGACATTGAACAAAGGTGGCCGTGCCACGCCGATTCAGAAATAAGATCGTCTGCTCATTGCGAGCTAAAGTCTCAGTCATGGCTTCAACCAGAGAACGACTAAAAAGGCTCCGGTTTCCGGCCTTAAGTTCATCCTTCAAATCCACAATCTCAACCTCAGGCAAAGGTAATGGACCATATGGCGTAATGCGCTCTTTGAGCTCAATAAGCTGATACTCGCCCTGTTGCGCCCTGTAAAAAGTCTCCACGTCAGGTGTAGCGCTACCCAAAATAACTACGGCACCGGTAAGCTCAGCCAATTTTAATGCAACGTCTCTGGCATGATACCGTGGTGACTTATCGGACTGCTTGTACGTCCACTCATGCTCTTCGTCAATAACAATTAATCCGAGGTCAGGTTGAGGTGCAAAAAGGGCACTCCTCGGACCGATTACTACATCACATCCACCTTCCTTTATTCGATACCACTCATCAAATTGCTCACCTAAAGACAACCCGCTGTGAATCACGGCTACTTGACCGGGGAAGCGAGAGGCAAAGCGCTCAATTGTCTGTGGAGTGAGCGCAATTTCCGGAACAAGACAAATGCCTCGTTTACCCTGAGCTACAAATTCTGCCAAAGCCCGAAGATAAATCTCAGTTTTGCCGCTGCCTGTAACACCGTGAAGCAGAAAAACTGACGGTGATCTATGCAGGTTCCGCTGAACTATATAACTTCTAACTCTCTGCCAGGCTGCCTCCTGAGATGGAGTAAGCTTTGGTGGAAATGTCGGAACAATTCTAAGATGAGCCATAGGATCGCGCCTGACCTCAACCTCCGCCACAGAAATTAAGCCACGATTTTTTAAAGACTCAATAACCATCTTCTGGCAAGCGATAGACTTCCTAAGTTCAGTCAAGGGAACAGGTCGAGGTCGCTTAATCAGAAACTCGAGAACTGCTGCCTGCTTATCGGCTTTAGCTTTCCTCAGCCGAATAACTTCCACCTCAGCCTCGCCTGGGCTAATATTTAACTTTAAATGAGTGACTAGCTTTGGCTTTACTTTAGTTTCTTCCAGCTGTTGACTCTTCACCACCAGATGCCGCCGCAAAAGCTGTTTCGCAATCAGCTCGGTTTTCTTTTTCCCAAACTTCCGCTCCAATTCCCTTATGTCAACCTTATCCCTGTTTTCAAGAAGGTTTATAAAATTTACCTGTTCAGGACTAAGCTGCGATAAATCCACATGGTCTGACATAAGCTTCAAAAAGGTGGCTAACCGCCGCTCAAACCCGGGAGGCAACATCAAGGCCACAGCATCAAAGAGAGGTGAAAGGTAATGTTCACTCAACCAGAAGGCAACCCCAAGGTGAGCCGAAGACAATAAAGGAAAAGATGTGATAAGACCACCGATTTCTTTAGTGACCTCAAAGGAGGGGCGATCACTTAACTTGACAACAATGCCTTGAAGAATCTTGGAGCCGAAAGGCACCCAGATGGGTTGTCCGATATTAATCTCTAACTCAGGGGGTATTGAATAACAAAAGCTACGGCGTTGAGCGATAGGCGAATTAACCGCAACTTCCGCATATGTCATTCCACTTTTTCAGCCTCTTCAGCCTCCTCAGCCACAGCCTCTTCTTCTGCAACCCCTTCAGCCTGACCCTCTTCAGTCAAAGCCTCTTCAACTTCACCCTCTTCAGTCAAAGCCTCTTCAACACTAGCTTCTTCCGCCATCTTCTCACGCCTCTCTTTGAGTCGTGCTTCTCTGGCACTGAGCCGACGTATATAATAAAGCTTGGCACGGCGAACTTTGCCATGTCGCACTACTTCAACTTTCTCCAAAAATGGAGAGGCAAAGGGGAAAGTGTGCTCTACACCAATCCCATAAGTAACACGCCTAACTGTAAAATTACCACCACCGGCTCCCCTCCGAACCCGAACTACCAGTCCGAGCAGTGTCTGAATACGCTCTCTGCCCGCTTCTCTAACCTTAAAATTAACCTTTACTGTATCGCCAGGGCTAATCTTAGGAATTTTAGGATTTACTTTAACTTGGCTGATAGAATCGACATTCATTTCTAGCTACATCCCTTCTATGACTTAATTTCAAAGGCTTGACTAAGTAGTCTCTTATCTTCCGAAGAAAGCACAGCTTTTTCCATGAGATCCGGACGTCGCTTCGCGGTTCGCAGCAGACTTTGCTGACGTCGCCATCGAGCAATCTCACCATGGTCTCCAGAAAGCAAAATTTCAGGTACTTCCCAGCCACGATACACTGCGGGACGAGTATATTGCGGATACTCCAATAGACCTCCAATATGAGAATCCTCCGCTAAAGATGCTTCAGAGCCAAGCACTCCGGGCAACAATCTAGTCACACAGTCCACCACTGCCATTGCTGCCACTTCACCTCCGCTGAGCAAATAGTCACCAATACTAATCTCATCACTAACCAAATGCTCGGCCACCCTCTCATCGACACCCTCATAATGACCACAGATAAGAACGAGATTCCGGCAACCAGTCAGCTCCCGCGCAATTTCTTGATTAAAAAGTCGACCTTGTGGACTGAGCAGAACAGTTGATACCGATGGCAAACCGAGTTCATCCTTGATACCTTCAACAGCCTCAAAAATAGGCTCCGGCTTGAGTACCATTCCAGCTCCACCACCGTAGGGGTAATCATCCACGGTACTATGTTTATCGTGGGTATGAGCACGAATATCATGAATCTTAATATCAACTAGCCCGTGTTCCATAGCCCTCCCGATAATGCTACAGCCAAGCAAACCGTCAAACACCTGTGGGAACAAAGTCAATATATCAATACGCATTCAACTAGCCTCACCATGACCGCATTCAGATGTTTTGCCTCCAAGAATATCTAGTGCATGAGGCAAAGCAGGTAGAATGACCTCAAGACATTCCTTCACCGCCTTGGGGCTGCCAGGAAGATTAACAATTAAACACTTGCCGCGGCTGCCTGCGACAGCTCGACTAAGTATCGCCTCGGGCTTTCTCTTCATCGTATCTATCCTCATAGCCTCAGTCAAACCAGGAATAGTCTTATCGATCACTGCTAGCGTTGCCTCCGGCGTGACATCTCTCGGAGACAATCCCGTTCCACCACTAGTTAAGATAAGGTCGAGCCCAAGTGCATCAGACCACTCTCTAAGTCTCGTTGAAATAATCTCTGCCTCGTCGGGCACAACCTCATACTTTGCCACCTCAACACCCAGCCGGCTGACAATTTCCTTCGCAACCTGCCCGCTCTCGTCAACTCGCTCACCACGCCACCCCTTATCACTAATAACAAGTATGCCAGCTAACATCTGCCTATTTTACCACACCAAAGCTAAAGCTCAAAACCGAAAAATAAACCCGTACTTTGGTACCACCCTGAAGTAAGCATGACCAACTGCAGAAACACAATATATTGAGTATATCTGGGTTAGAACCACTATTTATTGAGAAATTAAATTCAATTAAAGTCTAAAAAGCGGAAATTTTTATGAAATACTGGGGAATTTGGTGGGAAAGGTATTGACAAAGTGGGTGAAATATGCTCATAATGGTAAACAGTGGGAAAAAGTGGTAAAAAGGAGAAGTTATAATGGTAATTGATTGCATTCAATATCGGGTAGCCAATAGCAGGTTGTTCCACTTTCTAAAGGAGAACAGCCACAATAACCTTGAACTACAATTGATCCGCTTTTGGGCACGGCATCCCCGAGCCAGGCTAAGCCTCTACACAATTGCTAGCGCCCTGGACACCGCCAAGATAAACCTGAGAGAAGCAATCAGGTCTCTAATCGAAAAAGGCATACTCGAGGAGCAACAAGATGGCAATGGCCTGATCACTTACTCGCTGGTCAATGACACGCAGACACTGGAATACATTGAAGAACTGGCTAGATTAGACTGGAATGAAATAAGAGTTCTAGAAAAGCAGCTGGAAGGCGAAGCTGTACTGGCCTAAACATCAGTTGGAATCAGATATGTTCCTAGGCGAATACGAATACAAGGTCGACATTAAAGGTAGATTGCCCCTGCCCCCAAAGTTCAGGCAAGAACTGGTGGGTGAATTAGTCTTGACTAAAGGGCTGGAGAAGTGCATCGTCATCTATCCAGTGGCTGAATGGCACAAGGTGGCAGACACTTTGTCAGCTCAGGCTGTGCCATCAAGTAAATTCAGGACGATGAACCGAGCCATGTTCGGTACAGCCTTCAGTCTTTCCCTCGATGGTCAGGGAAGAATAGCTCTGCCATCTATTTTGCGAAATCGCGCTAAAATAGGTGACACTGCCATCGTAGTCGGGGCTAACAATATTATCGAAATATGGAATCCGACTTCCTGGAATTCCGAAAAGACAACGGCTGAAGAGCAACTATGGCAAAACATAGAAAGTCTCGAGGAACAGCGATGAGTCTAACCATGACTATACCTACTCACAAACCAGTGCTGCTCGGCAAAGCCGTGGAAGCATTACAAGCTCAACCTGGGAAACATTATGTTGATTGCACTTTAGGTGCAGGTGGACATGCTTCAGCCATTTTGGAAAAAATTCTGCCGGATGGGAAATTTCTAGGCATAGATGCCGACCCCGAAGCTATCAACATAGCTAATATCAGACTAGCCAACTATACCGGCTCAACTATCATGGTGAATGACAATTTCGCTAATCTTGAGGCTATCTGCAAAGAAAACAACTTTTTGCCTGTGCACGGAATTCTTTTCGACCTCGGTCTCTCCTCCACACAGCTTAACATTTCCGAACGTGGCTTCAGCTTCCAGAACGATGGCCCACTGGATATGCGTCTTAGCCCAACCCAGGGATTAAATGCAGCTGATCTTGTCAACAACCTTCCTGAGGATAAATTGAGTCAAATCATCAAAACATACGGTGAAGAGCGTTACAGCAAGCTGATAGCGCGGCACATCATAAAGGATCGCCCGATAAGCAGCACCCTGCAACTAGCCAGTGTCGTAGAAAAAGCCATCGGTAGCCGCCGCGGCAAGATACACCCGGCCACCAGAACTTTCATGGCATTGCGTATCGCTGTTAACCGCGAGTTGGAAAATCTAGCTAAAGCTCTGAAGCAAAGTGTCAATTGCCTCGACGACAGGGGCAGACTGGTAGTTATCAGTTATCACTCGCTAGAGGACCGAATAGTCAAACAATTTATGATTAGAGAAAGCAAAGGATGTATTTGCCCACCAGATATTCCAATCTGTCAATGCGGGCATATACCCAGCCTGAAAATAATATCAAAAAAGGCTATCACACCTTCTTCGACCGAAATTAAACTTAATCCTCGCAGTCGTAGCGCCAAGCTTAGAGTAGCCGAGCGCCTTCTATAAATTACAAAAATTAAGCTAGGAGGTAAATTACCTAAATAAATTAAAGGAGGTAAACACTAAGATGAAGAAGATTATTTCGGCTATTGATGTTGGCACAACCAAAATATGCACCATTACTGGTACTCTCGATTCCGGAGGCAACATACAGGTCTTGGGGGTCGGTCTTGTGCCATCGCATGGCATGCATAAAGGCATGGTAGTCAACGTAGACGAAGCCAAAGAATCAGTCGCCGAATCGGTAAAACGAGCTGAGCAGGCAAGCGGGCTAAAAATAGAATCTGCCTATGTAGGTGTCACAGGCAGACACATAAGCTCGCACAACACTCATGGTGTAGTGGCCATACCGCGAAATGATCGCTTGGTCCGACCCGAAGACCTCAAGCGAGTCCTGTCTTCCGCCCAGCAGGTCAATGTCCCGGACGACAGAAAGGTACTTCACGCCATACCTCGCAGCTATGCCTTAGACAATCAAGAAAGAATTAAAAACCCAGTAGGCATGCATGGCTTCAGGCTGGATGTGGAAACCCACATCATCACAGCTGCTGTATCCTCAGTCCAGAATTTGGTCAAATGCATTCGGAGCATCGGAGTCGAAATCCAGGACCTCATTTTGGAACCGCTAGCCAGCGGTGAAGCAGTATTGACACCAGAAGAAAGAGAGGTAGGCACCATCTTGGCTGATATTGGTGGTGGCACCACTGACATCGCCTTATTCAAAGACGGAAGTATCTACCATACATCAATTATTCCGGTAGCCGGGTATCAGGTAACCAGTGACCTTTCAATAGGCTTGGGCTTACCCTTTGAAATCGCCGAGGCAATGAAGAAGAAATACGGTAACGTCTATCCTGAGGTACTAAGCAAGAATCAGGAGTCCAAACTGACTGTGGAAGACGGGCACAGTGTTTCCTACCGTGAGCTATGCGATATCATCAAAGTCCGCATGGAGGAACTGCTGAGACTAATTCTCCTCGAAATGCCTGACTCTAACTATGCCTCAATAGCCCCAGCTGGCCTGGTACTCACCGGCGGCAGTTCCAACCTAGCTGGCCTTGAGTCTTTAGCCAAGCAAACAATCCGCATCCAAACAAGAATCGGTGAGCCTATGGGTGTGTATGGAATCACTGACATCCTCCATGACCCGGCCCATTCCACCGGCGTCGGGCTTCTCCTCTGGGGAACGAGGAATCATGGTAGAAAAGCCTGGGCAGCAAAAAAGGGGAATGGTGCCCTTGATGGTTTCATGACATTGCTGAAGAAATTCTTCGGTGTCGGAAAAACATAAATGGTAAATAGAAACGAAGGAGGCTAATTAAGAAAGATGGCAAAGTCAACATTTTCTAACGCACCAGCTCGAATCAGAGCTATAGGCATTGGCGGTGGTGGCTCCAACGCTATCACCCGTATGGTCCGCGAAGGCATCAAAGGCGTGGAATTCATCACCATGAACACCGATGCCCAGGCTTTGGCATTATCTGAATCACCTGTGCGTGTCCAGCTAGGCGAGAAGCTGACGCGTGGGCTAGGCGCAGGTGGCGACCACACCATTGGTGCTGAAGCGGCTGAAGAGAGCCGGCAGGCAATCAGTGAGGTAATTTCCGGCGCCGACATGGTTTTTGTCACCGCGGGAATGGGCGGTGGCACTGGCACCGGCGGCGTTCCGGTTGTTGCCGATGTGTCTAGACAAAGTGATGCTCTAACTATTGGCATCGTAACCAAGCCATTCAGTTTCGAAGGCACTCGACGAAGCCAAGTAGCCGAGGAAGGCATACTACAGCTGTGCGACAAAGTAGATACCCTGGTTATTATTCCCAATGACCGCCTTCTCGAGCTTTGTGATGCCAAGACCACTGTAGACAACGCCTTCAGACTCGCTGATGATGTGCTCCGACTGGCAGTTCAAGCTATTGCCGAAGTTGTAACCGTGCCAGGGTTGATCAACCTCGATTTCGCCGACATCAGGTCAATAATGAAGAACGCCGGGCCTGCCTGGATGTCAGTAGGCAGAGGCAGCGGCCAAAGCCGAGCTGTTGAGGCCGCCAGGGCTGCCCTTGCCAGCCCATTACTCGATGTTTCCATAGATGGCTCCAAGGGAGTACTGTTCAATGTTACCGGCGGCAGCAGTCTCACTCTATTCGAATGTAATGAGGCTGCTGAGGTCATTGCCCAAGCGGTCGACCCGGATGCGAACATCATATTCGGCGTCGTCTTTAATCCGCAAATGGATGAAGAGGTACAGATCACCATTATCGCCACCGGTTTCACCGCTCAATATGGAGCCGGAGTACCCACCGAAGCTGAACTGCGTCGCCTACTAAGAGGCGCAGCAGAAGATAGCCTCGACGTCCCCTCATTCCTTCGTCGTACATCCAATTACGCCACTTCACAACCTTTGCCCTCCCCCCAAGCCAAAGCACCCCACTAACCCTCCAACCCCCCCACCTCCCCAAGCAGAGCGGCAACCCAAATTGCCGCTCTGCTTTTTACCTTTTTGTTTCATCTTATACCTATATCTTACTTGACACCACCTATATATTGAGGTAGAATATTCCCACGCCACATTTTGTAGGGTTCTCAAATGAAATGTCCCTATTGCGGTGATGCCGAATCAAAGGTAATAGACTCAAGGAGCATAGGTGACGGCATTAGGCGCCGCCGTCAATGCCTTCATTGCGGAACACGCTTTACTACCTACGAACACATGCAATCCAGAAACCTTTTTGTCATCAAAAAAGACAACAGGCGTGAGGAGTTCAACAGAGACAAGCTCCTGGCTGGCATTCGCAAGGCCTGTGAAAAACGTCCTCTGCCGACCGGTAACATCGATAAGCTCGTGGACAACATTGAAGCTGACCTTTATCGCCTAGGCAAAAGCGAAGTTCCTAGCTCCGTCATCGGCGACATGGTAATGGAAAGATTACAAGAGCTAGACCACATAGCCTATATTCGCTTTGCCAGCGTATACCGCGAGTTCACTGACATTGCCGCTTTAAAACAGGCAGTGGATACTCTGGCAGACACTGAATCCAGTCTGCCGCCAGCTGGTCAATTGCCACTCTTATCGCAAGAAGAACTGACTGTCTTGGGACAGCGCCATCGGAGGCGGAAGTAAATGGCTGCCCGTCAGAACAAAAATCAGCCCAGCTCCGCCAATCATAACAGCATCGCCCGGGCCGTTTTCGCAGCTGCTGAGGCTATAGGCATAACTGATAGGAAACTGCTCGAGGAACTCACCGGTCAAGTAATTCAAAGGCTGGAGTCAAGGCCAGCCTTACCGGGAATGGAAAACTTTGTCCCGAGGCAGGGAAACAAGCAGCCCCCATCTGCCTCACAGATAGAAGTGGCAGTCAAAGAAATCCTGGCTGAGAAGAACAAGATAACGGAGCCGCCATCACCCGAAATAGAGGCCGAAATCAAAGAGGAGGCCCCAGAGATTGAAATGGCAGAAAAAATTGCACCAAGGATAGAAACCAAAGCTAAGCTGGGAATACAACTAACTCAAAATGCCCTTACGGTCTTGGAAAAGAGATATTTGAAAAAAGACAACCAGGGACAGGTCATAGAGACACCAGATGAGATGTTCCGACGTGTCGCCAAGCACATCGCCTCGGCTGAACTTATCTACAACCCAGAGGCAGACGTTGCCGATTGGGAGGAAAAATTTTATCAGCTTATGTCATCTCTGGAATTCCTACCTAACTCCCCCACTTTAATGAACGCCGGCAGAGAATTGGGACAACTCTCAGCTTGCTTCGTTATACCTGTTGAGGATTCCATGGAATCCATATTTGATGCGGTAAAATACACAGCTTTAATACACAAAAGCGGCGGCGGTACTGGCTTCTCCTTCTCCCGCATAAGACCCAAAAAGGACAGGGTTGGCTCCACCGGCGGTGTCGCCAGCGGTCCAGTATCTTTTATGAGAGCCTTCGACACAGCAACTGATGTAATTAAGCAGGGAGGAATGCGCCGCGGTGCCAATATGGCTATACTTAACGTCGACCATCCCGATATCCTGGACTTCATCACAGCTAAAGAAGACCAAAGAGCACTAACCAATTTCAACCTATCAGTCGCCGTAACCAACGAGTTCATGGATGCCATAGAAAAGGACAGGGAGTACAATCTAGTAAACCCACATACCAAAGAGGTTGTCGAAAAACTCAACGCCATGGAGGTCTTTAAAAAAATTACAGAAACGGCGTGGCGTACTGGTGACCCAGGTATCGTTTTTATTGACAACATAAACAAAAATAACCCTACCCCGAAGCTTGGCAAAATAGAAAGCACCAATCCCTGCGGCGAGCAGCCTTTGCTGCCATTTGAGTCCTGTAATCTAGCCTCAATCAACCTATCCAAAATGGTCAAAAACGAAGATAACGAGCCTGAAATTAACTATGGCAAGCTGGGACAGACTGTCAGGCTGAGTGTCCGCTTTCTTGATAACGTCATAGATGTTAATAATTTCCCACTGCCCCAAATCGAGAAAATGACTAAAGCCGCTAGAAAGATAGGGCTTGGCGTCATGGGATTCGCCGATGTATTGATTAGGCTCAAAATTTCCTACAACTCTGATAAAGCTTTAGAGGTGGCTGAGAATATCATGCGCTTCATATCAGAAGAGGCGACCAGAGAGTCAGTGAAACTGGGAGAGGAACGCGGTCTATTCCCTGCTTTCAAAGACAGCATTTACGATACAAACAACGGCTTAAGACCTAGGAATGCTTCGCGAACTACCATTGCCCCCACCGGCACATTAAGCATAATTGCCGGCTGTTCCAGCGGAATCGAGCCCCTGTTTGCTCTCAGCTATATCCGCCACATACTGGATGGGCAACAACTAGTAGAAGTCAACCCCTACTTCGAAGAAACAGCCAGGAAAGAGGCTTTCTACTCTCCAGAACTAATGCAACAGCTCGCCGAGGGGAAAATGCTGCGAGACGTCGAGAATATACCCGACTGGGTAAAAGATGTCTTCGTCACCGCTCATGACATAACACCTGAGTGGCACGTGAGAATGCAGGCAGCTTTCCAGAAGTTCACCGATAGCGCCGTTTCCAAAACAGTTAACCTCCCGCACGAAGCCACAATAGAAGATATAGCTGAAATATACATGCTAGCCTACAAACTTGGCTTAAAAGGGATAACCATCTACCGAGACCGAAGCCGCGAAAGCCAAGTTCTAAACATCGCCCACCTAGACGAGCCACAAGAAGCCAAGCTCACACCAAGACCACGACCAAAAGTTACCAAAGGGATTACCGAGCGAGTAACCACCGGCTGTGGTTACATATATGTCACCGTAAACTTCGACGACAAAGGGATCTGTGAAGTCTTTTCCAGCCTGGGAAAATCCGGCGGTTGTGCCTCGGCACAACTGGAAGCTACCAGCCGGCTAATCTCCTTAGCCCTAAGATCAGGCATTAACCTAGCCTCCGTAGCCAAACATCTGCGCGGCATTCGATGCCCGTCTGTTGCCTGGGAAGAAGGTCACGCCGTTCTCTCCTGCGCTGACGCTATCGCAAGTGTACTAGAAAAATACACTGAAGCCAAAGACTCGGATGCTTCCAAGGACTTTGGAGTAGCTAAGAACTGGGCGGGGCAATGCCCTGAGTGTGGTAACATCCTGATTTACCAGGAGGGTTGCCATATCTGCCCTAGCTGCGGCTATACTAAGTGCGGGTAGATAGCAGAAGTATAATCTGAAGGGAAGCAGTTGTGGATAACCGCGAGAATAGCTACTCTCAAGCTTTCAAGCAAATAGCCAAGACCGCTAACTCTCCTTTACCCTTGAAGAATGTTCTTAATTCTGCAGCCAAAAGCGCAGCAAAAGCATTGAAGGCTGCTGGATGCTCCATAATGCTTTTGAATCCACAAAAGGAACATTTCGATATCATAGCTGCCTATGGCCTCAGCGACCTGTATCTCCGAAAGGGAGCATTGAAAGCCAGCAAAAGCCTTCCTGAAGTACTAAATGGCAAACTCGTAGCCATCTTTGATGTTTCCCAAGATGAGCGAGCCCAGTATCCAGAAGCCGCCGAAACGGAGGGCATAAGCTCCGTAGTGGCAGCTCCCATCACACATAGAGGAGAGACTATCGGAGAAATCAGAATCTACACGCGCGAACCGAGGAGATTCTCACAAGCCGATAAGGAATTCCTTGCTACTGTGGCTAACATAATAGCCGTTTCCTTAGAAAAGAACGAGCTTTACCAGGTATTAAAGGCAGAACATGAAGAAACAGTAACCAAAAGGCGAAAACTCACTGAGACTCCTGAATTACCCTCATCTTCACTAAGACCGTCCAGCTTCGGCCATCCCAGCGAACAGGAATTCGCCAAATTACTTGATTTCTACCGTATAGAGTGGCTCTATGAGCCTCGCTCTTTTCCTCTGGGCTGGCAGGACGGTAAAGTGGTAGAGATGTTCACTCCTGACTTCTACCTGCCAGAGCTGGATCTCTACATAGAGCTCACTACGCTAAAGCAAAGCTTGATTACAGAAAAGAATCGCAAACTGCGCCGCCTCAGGGACCTCTATCCTGAGATCAACATTAAGCTTCTCAACAAGAGCGACTACCTCAGGCTGCTAGCCAAATACGGTTACGGACGCCTGGGTGAAACAAAGGTGAAAGGCATAGACCGGGTCCTTTTCAGTCATACGCGAATCCAAAGGCGTGTTAAAGCCTTGGCAAAACGCATTTCACCCGATTACAAAGGGAAGAAATTGGTTCTTGTCGGCATCCTTAAAGGTGTTATGTGCTTCATGTCTGACCTAATGCAACACATCACCCTGCCACTTAAAGTGGACTTTATGGCAATATCATATTACGGCAGCAATAACGAATCAGCAGTAAAGATAACCAAAGACCTTGATACCAGCATAGCCGGCCTCGATGTGCTGATGATTGAAGACATAGTAGATACCGGGATGACATTAAACTACGTTCTCGACCACCTGGCATCGCATAACCCAGCCAGCCTGCGTGTTTGTACTTTGCTGGATAAGCGAGTCCGCCGCCTTATTGATGTACCGCTCGACTACATCGGCTTCGAGATACCCGACGAATTCGTAGTCGGTTACGGGTTGGATTACCTCGGGGAGTATAGAAATCTACCCTTTATCGGTGTGCTTAAACCTGAACTGATTGAAGAGAAGGGTAAGACATAAAAAAAGAGCCCCGAGTAACCTTGCCCTTCCCGGTTCCTCATCATTCCGGCGCTTTTCAGCTTTCGCCTACTTCGCACCAGCTCCGCTGCCTCCCCGGTCTTAGCTTGATTACTCGGGACAAAAGATACAATAGCACATTCTTTGCGCTTTGTCAAGCCCCCCCAAATGTTATATAATATTAACGCCGGGCTAGATAAAACCTCAGGTCGCTATTAGTTAGACGGAACACACCTGGCTCGACAGACAATCTTCCCTGGAGTGTGCAATGGCAAAGATTTATATGCTCGATGTAACCAACCGTGACGGCGTCCAGACAGCAAACCTGGGTTTATCAAAACTCGAAAAAACAATGCTTAATATTTACCTAAATGAGATGGGCATCTTCCAGTCCGAGTTTGGTTTCCCCACCACCAAACATGAAACAAATTACCTAATGGCAAACCTTGAACTGGCTGAAATGGGTGTGCTTCATCCTATTCGCCTGGGAGGATGGATAAGAGCCACATCAGCCGATGTGGAATTAGCCTTCATGCGCGTCCCGAAGTTGAAACACCTGAATGTCTCCATCTCAACTTCTGAGCAGATGATTCAAGGCAAGTTTCGAGGCAAAAAGGTGAAGGACGACATCATAAAGATGATGGTTGAGGCCGTAGATGCTGCCCGCTCACACGGTGCCGAATCCATAGGCGTGAACGCCGAGGATGCCTCAAGAGCAGACTTAAAATACTTAATCAAGTTCGCCTCACAAGCCAAACTGCACGGCGCCGACAGGGTAAGATATTGCGATACTCTTGGCTACGACAACCCGTTCACTATTTACGAAACTGTGAATGCGTTGGCCAAAGAAGTGCCTATGCCCATCGAGCTACACTGCCACGGCGACCTGGGAATGGCAGTAGCCAATTCCCTTGCCGGAGCCAAAGCCGCTATAGATGCCGGGCAGGACGCTTATATCAATACGACTTTGAATGGAATAGGAGAACGAGCTGGCAATGCTGACCTTGTAGCCACTATCCTGGCAGTAACAAAATCCAAAGGTTTCGGCAACAAATACAAATTTGGACGGCCAATCGACCTGTCCAAGGCTTGGAAAATAGCTAAATTTGCCAGCTACGCTTTCAACGTCCCGATTCCAATAAACCAGCCCGGCGTTGGAGCTAATGCATTTGCCCACGCCTCTGGCATCCACGCAGACGGCGTATTGAAAGACCCGCAAAACTACGAGTTATACAGCTACACCGAACTGGGACGGGGCGAGCCAGAGCTTGTAGAGACCGGTAGCCAGATATGCGCCGGTCAATACAGCGGGATATCAGGTTTCAGACATATAATGGGACAGATGGAGGTAGAGTTCAAAGACACTGCTGAGGCTGAGATGATACTTGAGCTGATGAGACATGCCAACGTCGCCTCTCAAAAATCGCTTGTCGAAGACCAGCTGCTTTTCATCGCCAAATACCCCTACATCACCAAGAAATTGCTGACAATGGAGCCTCTATCTCAACCAAACCCCTCCTAAAACAACTTTATATACATTACTAAACAGACTGCTTTAGACAGTCCTACTATACACGCCAGTGGAAATAAATTTAACACCAATCGGCTTCGTCAAAAATAGTATCAAAGAACGGGGAACAGAAGACTGTCAAACGGTTACCTCTGAGCTAATAATCAAGGAGGACTTAAAGGAGGCTCTAAGCCGAATAGACGAGTTCTCCCACATCCTCGTCATCTACTGGATGCACAAATTGCCGCCATCAGAGCGCTCAATAATTAAAGTACACCCCAAAGGCAACCACACTCTACCAATCGTCGGCGTTTTTGCCAGCCGCAGCCCGGCACGCCCCAATCCAATAGGTATAACTACAGTCAAGCTGCTGGAGCACCACGACAACGTTCTCAAGGTCACCGGTCTGGATGCCATAGATGGAACTCCGGTGCTCGATATTAAGCCCTACATCCCCGGCGATGATTCCTCCACCAAGGCAAAGACACCCGGCTGGCTAACAGCATAATGACTCCCTGAAGTGCATCCCTGACCTGTTGACATCTCATTATTACAAAAGTAATATAACATCGGTGCGGGTGTAATTCAGTGGTCAGAATGCTTGCTTCCCAAGCAAGACGTCGGCAGTTCGAATCTGCTCACCCGCTCCAGGCTCGAATTATAACCAATATCTTGAGCGCGTAAAACAACTATATTCGCTTCGGCATCTTGCCCGAGCGTGTTACCGCCAGGTCATTCGCACAGGGCTGTGACTATTTCTCTTTACCTTCGTACTTAAAGGAGACCCTCACCTTCGCCCGGTAGTTGTTGACCTTGCCATTTTCTAGCTGCATATCCAGCTCCTCCACCTCTGCGATGCGCAGGTCACGCAGGCTCTTAGAAGCCATCTCTACAGCAGATGCGGCCGCCTTCTCCCAGGACTCGGTGCTCGTTCCTACTAGTGTGATAACCTTGTATACGCTGTCAGCCATTTTGCCCCCTTTCCCGAAGTCTTCTATAAAACCAATATTATAGGCTATACCCATCAAAAGTCAATACAAACCATGCGGCATCGTTTCAACTGATATCCATACCCCCTGAACCAGGAAGTCATTCCTCAGCCTGTCAGCACCCAGGCTCGCCATGATGCCCACAGCAGCTACGTCTCATCAATATCCTGATGGCAAGGTTGCGGGATAAAAGATAAAGCTTTCTGTACAACGGCATGGGCACCGACATATTAGTGAAAAAGGCTCTGAAGCTCGGCATAATGCTGGCTATTCTCCTTATCTAGCGATTCTTGCTTAACTCTATTATACGAATAATAAAGGTAAAAGTAGAGTTCATCTCAATAGCGCATTCGCTGGTTATATTATACATTCGTTCGTAGAACATTTTTACTATTTTAGATTATTAAAGTCGATTCAACCCGGATACACTATCTGTAATTCGAGGTATTGATTATACACAGGTGATGTGATAGACTCGTTAAACCTGTACACTACAACCATATGTTCAGCACAAATAAGCAAAATCCATAAAGCCAGGGTGATTCAGGGATAGAGGGTGGAGCTATGAGAATAAAACTCAAGACCGAACAGCTGGACGTACTGGCAAAAAGGCTCCGCTTCGAGGTAATACTACAGCAGCCGCGAGACGTGCGGGGCATGTTGGATGTACTGGGAAAAGAAATGCCCTGGGATGAAACCGGGCTTAACAAATTCGATGACTCGCCTAGGCGCCCAAGCAGACTGACATTTTCCGTGGAAGCAACCAAGGACGGTTACATCTGTGACATACATCCAGCACTAGCCCAATATCTCCACACCCTTCTGTCCTCCGATTAAGGTCATTTCACAAACCACCCTGACATTGACTCCGCAGAGTATCAACAGCATAGACCATCAACTATTTGAATATTTCGCATTCGCAGTCGTATAATAATGGGCGCCACGTGGGCCGTTAGCTCAGTTGGTAGAGCACCTGACTTTTAATCAGGGTGTCGCAGGTTCGATTCCTGCACGGCCTACCAGAACCCCAGCAATTTATAGCTAATCCGTATCTGAACAAAACCACCCGGAAACACGGGCATTGATAAATTAAATTTGTGCCGCCTTAGCTATTTTATCCAAATGGAAGTCAGTATCGCCTAAGTTAATCTCCCAAGCTTTAGCGCGTTTAAAATAGAGAGGCAAGTCATGGTCTTCTGTAAAGCCAATAGCACCGTGAATTTGAATGCCCAAAGCAGCAATACGCTTAAACCCCTCATTAATCAAAGCCTTGGCCATGGCTACCTCTTGAGCTGCCGGAAGGCCCTTGCTAAGTCGCCAAGCAGCATTATAGACTACTAGGGAACACCCATCGACATCGACTAGCATGTTAGCGCAATAATGCTGTATCGCCTGAAAACTACCAATATGATGACCGAATGCCATCCTTTGTTTAGCATATTCTACTGTCATCTCCAGAGCTTGTTTGGCACCACCAACCATCTCAGCACATTGTGCCATCACAGCTTTCTCCAGCACCCTATGTAAAATAGGCCAGCCTTCGTTAAGGTTGCCCAATATGTCTCTACTAGGTACACTTACTTTATCAAAGATTACCTCACACTGCTTATCTCCAGCAATGGTTTTGAGCAAAGTACAGCTTACTCCTGGGCTCTTGGGGTCGATCAAGAATAAAGTGATTCCATCTTCAGGTACATCTGTCTCCTTAGTCCTAACAGCACAGATAAGGTAATCACTTATATGGGCATCAGGGACAAAAAGTTTTGTCCCTTGAAGGAGAAATTCCTTGTCTCTTTGTGTAGCCTTGGCCTGGATTCCGTCAGCAGCATATGTAGCGCTTGGTTCAGTTAATGCTAAAGTAAGGAGCAGTTTCCCTTCAGCTAATTTGGGCAAGATCTCTTTCTTTTGCTTTTCACTTCCAAACTCAAGTACAGCCAACCCCCCAAGAACTACCGTAGAGAAAAAAGGACCGGGCAAGCAAGCCCGCCCCATCTCTTCAAGCAACACTACTAAGTCGAAAAGGCTTGCCCCAGTGCCACCGTATTCCTCCGGAATATTTAAACCCATCCATCCCATCTCCCCCATTTTCTGCCATAACTGGGCAGGATAACCTTTTTCATCTTTAGCCATTTCTCGAACTAGACTTTTAGGACATTCAGTAGCTAAAAAGTCTCGGGCTGCTTTACGCAACATCTCCTGTTCTTCTGTTAAACTGAAATCCATCGAAGGGTGTCTCCTTCTATCTTATTAAGACCCTATTCAGTAGGTAGGCCCAACCCTCTTACGGCTATAACATTCCGCTCTATTTCGGAGGTACCTGCAAGTATCGAGTACGATACGGTATCAAGATAATAAAAGGATGGCCAACCATTTAAGCAGGCAAACTTAGACCCCGCGAGTAACCCCCCATAGTGTCCTAAGGCTTGCATGCCAAATTCAGCGGCCCTTTGAGCCAGCTCAGCGTTATACAATTTATCCATTGCCGCCTCATAGGTAAACTTGCTCCCATTCTCCATCATCCAAATTGCACGATAATGAATCAACCTTGCCATTTCACATTCAGCGAGCAATTCAGCCAGCCGGTTTCTCAGCATCGGATCAAGGGGCTTTTGTATCTGCTTGATATACCCTAACAAATGCTCAAGATAGCTACGAATCGAAGGGTAAAACGTAATACCGATACGCTCAAAATCAAGTGTCTCCATGGTCACATACCACCCCTGATTTTTACCTCCTACCAGGTTATCCTTGGGAACACGGACATTGTCAAAGAAGACTTCGGCGAATTCACGCTCCCCAAGCATATCTAATATGGGATTGACTGTAATTCCAGGACTTTTCATATCTACCAGGAAGTAACTTAACCCTTTGTGTCTTGCAAGATTAGGCTCCGTCCTAACTAAGAGAAACCCCCAATCTGACAGGTGTGCACCAGTATTCCAAGTTTTTTGGCCATTAATCACGTAGTAATCACCTTCCTCAATTGCTTGAGTTTTCAATGAAGCCAGGTCTGATCCACTATCTGGTTCGCTCAGCAATTCACACCAATATACTTCTCCTCGAGCAATTCCAGGAAGATGTTTTCTCCTCTGCTCCTCACTGCCAAAGCGAATAAGTGTAGGGGCAAGAAACGTAACACCTATATGGTTTACCCCCGGGCAATTATTGTATAGCACTTCCTCATAAACAATGTTTTGTAAGAACGAAGAATTCTGCCCCCCGTATTCCTCAGGCCAACTCAAAGATAACCAGCCTTTAGCTCCGAGCTTCCGACTCATTGTTCTCATAAATTTCCAAGCTTCATCATCAATGCCATGAATTGAAGGGGCAAATGTAACCCGGAAACGCCATCTTAACTCCTCAGGAAATTCCTTTTGTATAAACTCACGGACATCTTTCCGGAAAGATTCTTCTTGTTGAGTAAATTCAAAATTCATTTCCTTCCCCCCTGACGTTTTCCGGGTTGTATATTTTGCTGTATCCGCACACTATTTTCCTAGCACTATGCCTTCAGGGTCTATTTCCTGGCGCAATATTCTCAAATCTTCATCAGTAGGTTCAGGGCTTGTTCCAATCTTACTTGGTAGCACAATTTTGAATTGACTATTCTCCATAACCTCATCAACGCTGACTCCAGGGTGTAGCGAGACTAACTTGAGCCTTTTCGTTTCCTCTTCAAAGCCGTAGATACCTAACTGCGTAATGACCCTGTAAGGGCCTGTACCTTTAGGTAATCCTGCTTTATCTCTGGCATTTGGTCCGTCAAGAAACCCCGGTGTTGTTAAGAAATCAGGCTTGTTCACGAATGTCCTCTTTGATTGTTTGGCAATGATGATAATAAGCCTTTGTGCAAAAGAAGCTACGTCATTTGCGCCACCGCTGCCAGGCAATCGGCTCTTGGGCAGTTCATGCTTGCCTATAACTGTAGTGTTAATGTTACCAAACATATCCATCTGAGCAGCACCTAAAAAACCAAAATCAATATATCCTGCTTGTGAAAGTGACATGGCATCGTGCATGCTGGATACAGCTATAGCTTTATGAAAGGTTCCACAGTCATGTCTTTGTGCTGCCCGGTTCTATCAACAAAGTATTCTTTCGGGATTTGTGTAAATTTTCATTCCTCTCTCAGCTGTAACTCTTATATCCGTATCTGTTGGAATCTTCATCCCTACATCCCTTACAAATCCTATAATTGTCAATCCGCACCTTTCACCAATTTCGATTCCCAACTTTGTTACCGCGGTTTTTG
>SMTZ1_10013963_pt1 | contig 29496 bp, 29 predicted proteins | sample DeeMarSWOR136_30_FD_25667 | JGI IMG/M metagenome (IMG submission 25667) | reverse complement strand
AAGATGCAGCCAAAAAAAACTTGGGACTCCGTTTGCCTGAGTTTGATGAAAAATTAGAATTTCTTCTTCCTGTGGTGAACGGCGAACTTCCTGTCATGATTTCTGTTCACGCTGAGAAAGACATCAAAGCAGCCATCAAATTCGTCAAGGATGAAAAGCTCAAAGCTATATTTTTAGAAGTCACTGATGGATGGAAGGTCGTTGAAGATATAAAAAAATCAGGTATTCCGGTTGTATTTGGCTCTCTTAATTCAGTGCCTCCCAAATGGGAAGATGGCTATGATGCTTTCTACAGGAATCCTGGTGTACTGGCAAAAGCTGGCGTCAAATTTGCCTTTTCCTCAGAGAGTGCAAGCTTAGCCAAGGATTTGCCCTATTTTGCTGCAAAAGCCGCTGCCTTTGGCCTGGATAAAAAAGAAGCACTCAAGGGAGTAACGATTTATCCGGCCCAGATATTCGGCGTGGATGACACCATGGGGAGCCTGGAGAAAGGAAAGGTAGCCAACATTGTCCTTGCAGATGGAGATATGCTGGAATTAAGAACCAACATCAAGCATGTTTTTATTGATGGAAAAGATTTATTGATGGAAAAGAAGTCGATATATCCAGCATTTACACCGAACTCCTCGAAAAATTCAAGAAAAGATAGGAAAAAAGAATAGGGTCACGTCTCAACTTCTGAAAAGCGCGGCTTTCTCTATATTATATTTTTCTTGACAGCGTGTTCTCTCTTTATTATTAGATATCATTAAAAGGAGGAGGAGATATCATGAAAAACAAAATTTTCCGTTTCAGTATTCTCTTATTATTGGGCGTGTTCTTTCTGACCGGGCTAAATTTTTCAGCTCAAAAAGAAAAACTCCTCAACTATGACGTAGTAATAAAGAACGCAAGTGTGTTTGACGGATCTTTGAAACCTGCGTTTAGGGCGGATGTGGCTGTGAAAGACGGCCTGATCGTCAAGGTAGAAAGGTCGATCAAAGGATCAGCAGCCAAAGTGATAAACGGCAAAGGGCTTTATGTGACTCCTGGTTTCATCGATCTTCATACGCACGTCGATAGAGGAATGTATTTTGCGGAAAACAGGGCATGTCTTAATTATTTAAAGCAAGGGGTGACAACAGTTATAGTCGGCCAATGCGGTTCCAGCGCCTGGCCAATTTTCGAGAAAGCCGAAGACCTTATAAAGCTCTGGTCAGAGGAAGGAATCGGACCCAACGCAGCTTTGCTTATCGGACATGGAACAGTGCGGCAAATTGTGATGGGGATGGAAGAAAGAGAGCCTACGGCAGAGGAGCTGGAAAAGATGAAGGCTCTCGTAAAGGAAGCCATGGAACAGGGGGCTTATGGTCTTTCTACTGGATTGGTTTATCAGCCCGGCTCTTTCGGAAAAACAGATGAAGTCATTGAATTGGTAAAGGTCATCGCCCCTTACGGCGGAATATACCACACCCATATCCGGAATGAGAAGGATAAACTCCTTGAAGCAATAAAAGAAGCTATTGAAATTTCAGATAAATCAGGTGCTCCAGTCCATATATCGCATATTAAGGTAATGGAAAAGAGGAATTGGGGTCTTGTCAAAGACGCCTGCGCCATCATAGAAGAAGCCCGAGCAAGGGGGATAAAAGTCACCGCTGACCAGTATCCTTATCAATTCTCAAACGGCTATCCATACATGAGTCTAATTCCGAGATCAGCCTGGTTGGGAATTGAAGAAACAGAAGGCACAGAAAGAGTAGAAACCGAAAGGTTGACATCAGATGATATTGAAGCGATTTTTGACCATCTCAGAGATTCCCAGTTGATTGAACTCTATAAAAAAGTTACCCCTTACTATCCTCTCTCTGAACGCCATCTGCAGTTTCTCAACGAAATTCCCAGAAATAGGCTAGTTAGGCTTGTTTCCAGGAGTTTAATCAGCTCCGGAGATTTCAGGGGGCCAGGCAATACCAAAGAAAGAAGTATGTTTTTAGAGCGAATGGCTAATCCAGAAGTGGCACAGAAGATCCGGGAGCAGATCAGAAAGTATATAGATGACATTACAGGCCCGGAAAATTTCATTGTTGGGATTTGTGTCGAGAAAAACCTTGAAGGAAAATCTCTAAAACAAGTTGCGGCTATGAAAGGAAAATCCGTTGAAGATACAGCCATAGAACTGGAACTTATGGGAGCCAGGTGCGTCCCTCTCCGGATGGGCGAAGAGGACATCGAGTATATCATGAAAAAAGACTATGTGGGCACAGGAAGTGATGGAACTGCTCCTCCTTATGGCATAGGACTTATCCATATCCGTTCTTATTCGACGTTTCTCCATAAAATTAAAAAATATGCCCTTAAGCGAAAAAGCGTCTCCCTATCGCATGTCATTCGATCGCAAACCTCGCTTCCGACTGAAATTATGAATTGGGATGACAGAGGCTGGATAAAGACTGGATACAAAGCTGACATAGTTGTCCTTGATCTGAATAGCATAAAAACTACAACTTCTATTTCTAATCCTCATGCCTACAGCCAGGGAGTCAAATACCTGCTGATCAACGGTGAGCTTGTTCTGGACGGAGGAAAATGGACAGGAAAGCTCCCCGGCAAGGTCATAAAGCTGAAAAAATAATAAGTCAGAGGATATAATACTTAATTAGAAGCGGATTTGATAAATCAGATCGCCATAATAAATGTGGGCTTGATTTATTGTAGGGGTTTGATTCATCAAACCCACCTTTTTTAATATAAAGGTTCTATAAATAAAATTCCTACATTACCTAGAAAATAATCAAAGCCTCAACCAAGAAAAAGCAGATTAAAACCACTTATAACGCTCGTTAATGATAGTTACATCATGAGCAATTAGCCAGTTTGTAATTGCTTTTTTGCTATCACAGATCTCTTGAGCAGGTAAAAAACAGAAATAACGACTCCAAGCACTCCAGTAAGAAGAAAAGGCGAATTTATCCCAAACCTATCCGAGAGAAATCCGGCTATAAGGACGACGATTGCGCCGGTGACCATCTGAACATTGGCAGCAAGGCTAAAAGCCTGAGCCTGATTTCTAGGCGAAACATCATCTCCAACAAAGGATTGAAAGCTCGGGTAGACAAGAAAAAGGAAAGCCCCAAAAAAGAATAAGCTCACCAGGGCCAGCTCTTTTACAGGAGCTATCCCCAGTATAAAAAGAAAGAATGTAGCACCGATAAATGTATAAACAGAAATTTTCAACCGGCCTAAATGCCGGCTTAATAATCCGAAGAGATAGGTCATGACTGTTCCGATTCCAATCCATAGGGCGAGATAAAGACCGGTTTGTCCCAAAGAAATCTGAAATCTATGGTTGAGCAGGGAAGGAGCATAAAAAACAGTCGTTCCCCAGCACGCACCTCCGAAAACAAATCCAGGAATATAGATTTTAATTTTCTTCAGTGTCTCCATCCATGATGAAAAGTCAGGCTTGGACACTTCCTCACTCCTCGTAGAAGTCTTTCTTACAGCCAAGAAGCTTATCGAGCCGAGAAAGAAGGCCACACCTGCCCAAACGAAGAGCGGTGCTTTCCAGTTAAAGTTCTGAGCAAGATAGCCAGAAGATACGAAGGCAAGAAAGACTCCAAGATTTCCTGATCCACTTTGGATTCCCATGGCAAAATCAATCCCCTGGCTTGGATGAGTTTTTGAAACCCAAGCTACCCCGACGGAGTGGTAAAAACTGGTGAAAACTCGCATTATTAGATAGATGAAAAGAAGAGAAGCAAAAGTAGAAGATAATGTTATTAGGGAAAGCGTGAGGCAAATTCCTATATAGCTAATGAAAAGCATGAGCTTGTGTTCAACTTTGCCAGAGATATTAGCAATAATAATCTGGAAGAGGAAAGTAGCAAGGAGCCCCAGGTTTGATAAAATGCCGATATGAAAATATTTTTTGATGATAAACTGTTGGGTGTAGAGAAGAGGAAAGATCATTGGGACAGTGACAGTCGCAGCATCATTTAGAGCGTGGAACAGAGAAGCAGAGAAAAGAACCTTATTTTTCATCCCTCATAAAAGAAAGGGATTTATACTAAACATCTCTCGGTTTGTCAATTTTGGTGTCTTTGATAAGTAATCATCTCCATTTCCTTTATTAGAAAAAGTTTTGGGAAATAGCCTGGCTCCTTTGCTTGGCGAAGGCTGTATGGTGAAAAAACCGTGAGAAAGGCTGAGCTGGCATGGTTCCTCTTCGAAAGAGAGGAGAGCGAAGCCTTAAGCAAAATGGGGCCTGGCCCCATTTTTCTTGGGGCAAAAGCAACGTGTTTTTTAACCATATAGCCTGAGCCTTTTTTTTATCAAATAAGTAGCTTATCCCCTTTATTTCCGTTTATTCTTGAATAAAAAGATGAACCTATAAAATTTGTGTTGATTCACTTTTATAAATTGAGTAATTTAGGGAAAACGACAGATAAATCATAAGGAGGCATGATGAGAGATAAGTTTTCGAGAAGGGATTTTCTTAAAACGGGAATTGGTATAGGAGCAGCCTCGATGCTCACAGCAGGAAAAAAGTTAGCCGGCGAAGAGAAAAAAGCAGGAAAGATGTGTGTAGTCTCCAGCAGCAATGGTTTAAGAGCCACAGAGAAAGCCATGGAACTTCTCAGACAAGGAAAAGATCCGTTGGATGCAGTTATAGCCGGAGTCAACATTGTTGAAAGTGACCCCAATGATAGGTCAGTAGGCTATGGAGGACTTCCTAATGAGGAAGGCGTTGTCGAGCTTGATTCTTCAGTCATGCATGGCCCCACTCATAATGGTGGCGCAGTAGCCAGCCTTAGAAACATTAAAAACCCATCCAAGGTGGCCAAACTAGTCATGGAAAGAACTGACCACGCGCTCCTTGTCGGAAAAGGTGCCCTGAGATTTGCTAAAGCTCATGGTTTCAAGGAAGAAAACCTCCTCACTGACAGAGCAAGAGAAATATGGCTTCGACGCAAGGAAATGCTCTCAGATAGGGATTTCTGGTTTTCCCCCAAGCTTGAGAAGCTCGAAAAAGAATTGGAATCCTATCTTAGCTCCTATGGAACTATCAACTGTTGTGCCATCGATGCTTCAGGCAATCTTGCAGGTGTGACAACCACCAGCGGGTTCTTCTTTAAGATACCAGGAAGGGTAGGGGATTCGCCGATTATCGGAGCGGGCCTTTACGTAGACAACGATGTCGGAGCAGCAGGGTCGACAGGAAGAGGAGAAGCCAATATCCTTAACTGCGGAAGCTTTCAGGTGGTCAATTTCATGAGCAGAGGTTTTTCTCCAGAAGAAGCATGTCTCAAAGCTTTGGAAAGAATTGCCGAGAAATCGAAGCTTCTTCCGCACCTTTTAAACGAAAAAGGCCTTGCTCGATTTGGCCTTAACTTTTATGCCATCAATAAAAAGGGTGAATATGGGGGGGCTTCCATGTGGAGTGGTGATGAGGAAGAACGTAACTTTGCTGTCCACGACGGAAAGGAAAATAAACTAAGACCAATTGCTTATCTTTATAAAAAGGAAAAGTAAATATAAATTAAAAGGCATTATTTCCTCTTTTGCTCCGCATATTAAACAATCTCAATAAGGGAATTATTTACTTCATTAATGTTCCTCCAAGATGTTAGCTTTGTAACCCTGATTCATGAGTTTTTTGGCGATTTTTTCTGCTGATTTCACGCTGCGTGCTTTGATTCTTACCCTGTAATAAGCACTATAAGGAGTTTTTAGCTTCGAGATGTAGACATCACTGTAGTTCTTCTGGAGCTTCTTTTTGAGGATTTTGGCGTTTTTTTTGCTGCTAAATGATCCTACCTGAATAGAAAATTTCTGTGAAGATTTTTTGGGGGAGTATTTTTCCAGCACTTTAATCTTAACAGGTGCGACTCCTGTAATATCCATACCCAACTTCTTTGCTGCAGAATAAGAAAGGTCGATGATTCGTCCTTTTACAAAAGGACCACGATCGTTTATACGGACCACGACTGATTTTCCGTTATTTAAGTTTGTAACCCTGACATAAGTTCCGAACGGAAGAGTTTTATGCGCCGCGGTCAAAGCGTGCATATTGTAGATCTCTTTATTTGAAGTGAGCTTTCCATGAAAGTCAGGTCCATACCAGGAGGCAAGACCTTTCTGAACATTTCCAGAAGGGAAGTAATTCTTCCCTGCGCAGGAGGTCAAAACGATGATAGAACAAAGAACAGACAACAACCTCAGTTTTTTAACTTGGATATTGGACATGATGAGTTCGTCCTTATCGCGGACAGGCCTTGTTTTTCAATCCTCCAAACTGCGGCAGAATATCAAAATTCTTTCAATCTTCTTTAAAAATGATTTAAAGAATTACTCTTATTCAATTATTTTTGCTTAAAATTAATCACATTTCTGTATACTATGTCAAATCATACGGCATACTTCTGGATATATCTTTTCTTTTCTAATAGAATAAATTCTCGTGAAGAATATAATTCATCTCAAAAGGAAAATTTTGTTTCCTCATCATGTTCTCTGGGGATAGATGAAAAAGATTCTCTTTTTTATTCCTGCTGCCTTATATTATGCCTTTATATTCTATTTGTCTTCAAGGAGCCATGATATCAAAATTGATATTCTCTTCTTCGATAAAGTAATTCATCTTGTTGAATTCGCCCTTCTGGGCCTCCTCCTTTCCTTTGGCTATTTCATGAGTTTGAAATCTCCCGTCAGGGTAAAGGCGGTGTTGACTATTTGCAGCGGAATTCTTCTCGGAGGCCTGGATGAATTCCATCAATATTTTATCCCTCGCCGTTCCATTGAATTCTTCGATATAATCGCAGATGCAATCGGAATACTCATCGGCCTCTTGTTATATTATTATTTTTCCCGAACTGCAAAAGGAAAGGTTTTCGCTGAAAAGTTATCGAGGTTATGACGATAAATTAGATAATGACGCTATGGAATCTAAAAGGGGAGTCGTAAAGAAATAGTCTTTTACTCTCCCTCTGCTGTTGCAGGGGGAGTAAATACTCTCTGCCCAAGCTCCTGGTCAAGCATAAATAAGCCCGTGCGATCCTCACCTAACAATCTAAGTTTTTGGACTATCTCATCAGCTGAATTACCTTCTGTTCGTGTTGGTAAACTTGTTTGAAAGCTGCCAACGGCGAATCCCACTGGGTTAGGGGTGCACTGATAGAAGTCAGAGCTACTCTTCCTCCTCTTTCATGGATGTAATCATAAAACTTCATTGCATGGACTAATTCCTCCCGGGCTTGCACTCGCATCCAATTAGCAAATCCCTTGAGGCTTACTGATTCAAAATATGCAGCCATCGAAAGATAAAGATACGAAGAATAAAGTTCTGCATTTAACTGCTTGTTTAAAGCATCTTGGATTTTTACTTTCATCATTTATTAACTCCTCTTCTTATGATTTTACCTTAAATCCCAACTCTTCCAACTTTTTTATGACTTCATTCAAATCTTTCCCTTGTTTCTTACAGCCCTGAGGTATTGTTGTTACTTTACCCAGAGTTTTCCTTGCTATTGGATTTGCCACACCTAGGAACCCCATCTCCTTTAAAACTTCTATAAGCTCAGGATAAGTTTCAGTTAGTTCATAAACGTTTTTCTTTAGATCAACATGTTTCAGCATCCAGTCTCTTTTCTCCTTCGAGCGTTTTAATTTCTGTTAAGTCCTGGCTAACTTCAAGAGTTCCTAGATAAGATCCTGCTTCATCTCTCACGGCAAAATATCTGATATAAACAAATTTTCCTTCGGCGTTAATCCAAAAATCAACTACATCCCTCTTTCCCTCTTTAAAGGATTTCAATATTTTCTCCACTGCTTCCAAGCTTTGAGGGGGATGGCAATTTTGTACTTTTATCCCGATAACGGATTTTGTTCGCAAGAAAATTCTTTCTTTGCTATCGGAAAAATATCTAACTTTATCTTCTTTATCCACAAACGTAATATCTACTGGCAACATATTTAACACGGCCATTAACTCTTTTAACCGAAGTTTCCCTGTGGGGAGGCTAATTTCGTTGTCTTCAAAAACTGGTTCTTCGAGAAGAGCACTTTTCAAATCCTTTATAAGATCCCCGGTTTCCTTGGGCCTCTCCACAAAGACATAGCCTATCTTATCGCTCTCCTTAAGGATTTCAACCCAGTCGTCTGCACTCAATTTTTCAAGGCACGTCGGAAAAAGAATGTTCTCTTCTTTAAAAATCATCCCGTTTACTTCTTCCATCAATGGTTCCAGAGAGTTTTTTGAGTATGGTTCCAAATTTTTGATGTCATTTATATCTTTAACCGATGAAATTGATTTTTTTAATAAGTCTCTAATCTCGTTATCCTTTCCCCACATAACTTTTGAAGGACCAGTGAATCCCTGTTTCTCTAAAAAAGGAAAAAGAACTAGCTCTTTTCTTGCATAGTGTATCTCTATACCTCTTAATTCGTTCAGCAAATCATTTAATTTCTTTTTTATTCGCGGGAGTTCTTCTTTTTCTTCTTTCAGTTTTTTAAGCGAGTCAACGATTTTTTCGATTTCTCGATTTTCTAACTTAAAAAGATAAACAGGATGAGATGGAGATGTTTCTTTAATAATAGACTTTTCCAGGGCTGATTGGAAAAGCATAACATGAACATTACAAAACTTTTTTATTTCTTCAGGAGAAAGACCATCATTTATAAGAGCTTGCTCCATCTCGGCAATTTCTGTCGAGCTTGCAGTTCCTATTTCTTTTTCGAACCTCTCTTTTGCCTCTTCAATTGTTAGACCTTGGTGAAGTTTACGGATGATATCCTTCATTATCTCTTTCTTTTTCTGTTTATTCGATATTTCAGTCATAACTCCTCCTTACTCAGCAAAAGATATGCTTAAGCTTATGTTTAAGTTTTGCTCTATTATTGGTTCCTTTCCCTTTTTTTAGGCCTTAATTAAGAAGCTGAAGGCCCTTGTTCATTATCTTGTGTTCAAGAATCAAATACAAGCATTTATCATCATATCTTAATAGATTAAAAACCAACATTGATTACGGATCACCAATTCTCAGCTAAAAGTTCAAAGTATGCCTTAGCATGGGCACAAGCAGGACATTCATCAGGGGGCTCATTGCCTTCAGAAATATAACCACAATTCCTGCATTTCCATTTTACATCCTCATCTCGCTTGAAAACCAGGTCATTATTAACGTTGTTAAGGAGGCCTAAGTACCTTTTCTCATGCTGCTTCTCTGCAAGTGCGATGGATCTCATTGCCTCAGCTATCTCTGAAAATCCCTCCTCATCAGCTATTTTTGCAAATTCTGGATACATTGTCGTATATTCGTGATTCTCTCCTGCTGCAGCCTCTTTAAGATTTTCCTTCGTATCTCCAATCATACCTGCTGGGAAGGCTGCTTGAATTTCCGCCTCACCCCCCTCCAGGAATTTGAAGAGTCTCTTTGCATGTTCCTTTTCATTGTCCGCAGTCTCTAAGAATATTCCATTAATCTGTTCAAAGCCTTCCTTCTTGGCCTGTGAAGCAAAATAAGTATAGCGGTTTCTTGCCTGAGATTCTCCCGCAAACGCAGTTAAAACGTTCTTTTCTGTCTTTGTTCCTTTTAGACTATTCATTTATTCCTCCTTCTTAATTAGTTCGTTTATTATTATTTTTTGTTTCCGAATCCTGTAGTTAATTCGTTTTATATTCATACTAAATCAGACATCAAGGAGAACTTCGGCCCTTGGGCTTTTTTTCCATGCTATTAGAACAATCTTTACAGATACCCTTGAAGTATCCGTGTATTTCATCGATTCTGTGTCCAGATACGATGTTTTTCTTTCCTTCTGCATAAGGACATTCAATATCAATATCTATAATCTGGCCGCATTCTTTACAGAGGAAATGGTGATGATTAGCTGTATTAAAGTCATACCGGACTTCGGTTCCTGTAATGGTGACTCCATATACAAGTCCTTGCTCTAAAAAATTATTCAGGGTATTGTAAACAGTTGTCAGCGATAAAGTGGGAATATCCTTGAGGAGCTCTTCGTAGACATTTTCGACAGTAGGGTGGTTATTTAAATTATTACTTATGTATTCAAGAATCTTTAATCGCTGGTATGTAGGTTTTATGCCTTTTTCCTTAAGCAAAGTTTTTAATTCTTCCATATTTGTAATCATTTCTATTATGTAATGATTATAATCTTATAAAACATTCATGTCAAGGAAAAATTACCCCAGAAAACATTTCCGATTCTGTTACTAGAGAAGGTTTTGGAAGGACATTCCTTCTTTATAGAAATTTTATTAATCTTTCTTTTAAAATTGAAAAGGCCTCTTTGGGAGTAGAACAGTAAAAGAAAAGCTTAAGGTCTTCTGGGGAAACCGTTCTGTATTTTAAGAGTTCCTCAAAGTTTATGATTTTTCGCCAGTATTCTTCCCCATAGAGGAGTATGACCAGATTATCTCGAGAAATCTTATTTGTCTGAACCAGGGTAAGTGTTTCAAAAACCTCATCCAGAGTGCCATAACCACCAGGAAATGCAACCACAGCTCTTGCTTTATACACCAGCCAAAATTTTCTCATGAAAAAATAATGGAAGATAAAAGAGAGCTCAGGAGATATGTAGCGATTAAGGTATTGTTCCTCAGGAAGAGAGATATTCATCCCGATGGATTTTCCGTCTGCTCGGCACGCTCCCCGGTTTGCAGCTTCCATTATGCCGGGCCCTCCTCCTGTGCAGATAACAAAATTTTTGCCCTTTTGCTTTAATTTTATAGCCCATTTAACCAGGTTGTATGAAAGTTCTTCAGCTTCCCAATAATACCTTATTAAAGGAGAATCTTTCTCCTCAATCTTAGCCCTTGAAGAACCGAGAAAAAGAACAGTATTGTTGACCTTCCATTCATTCAACCTCTTCAAAGGCTCTAAATACTCGCTTAAAATCCTCAAAGTGCGGGCTTCGCGAGATTCTAAAAATTCCAGATTTTTATAAGCTTTTTTTGCTAAATTATTCTTTTTCATATTAACCTCTTTCTAAAATCGGGAGAGAATTCTATCTGAATTCCAGGATTAAAACAAGTCGGGATCAGACATTAAAATGGGGACAGGCCCCTTTTTTGCAACTACGAACGTCTAACCTCAATATTTTGACTTCATATATATCCTGTGCTATCTATACAGAAGTTAAAAGGAAACGAAATGGCACAAGGCCTGGAGAATTTATCAGATAAAGAATATCCTGGGCGGCTCATAATCATTGGAAGAGATATAACAGGGAAAAATGAGGTAGTAATATATGCTATTACAGGAAGGTCTGCTTCCAGCCAGGCGAGAAAAATGGAGCTGAAGGATGATGCCATCTGGGTAGAGCCTACAGATGAGGAAGCATTAAAGAAGGGAAACATAGACTTACTTGTCTATCCCGCTATTATATTCTCCCGAGGAATTGCTGTGGGTAACGGTAAGCAGACTACGGATATAAAAACCTGTTTGGGTAAAAGCCAGAATCCAACAGAAGTATTAGAATTGGCCCTCCATAAATGGGATTATGAACCTGATGCCCCCATCTTTACTCCAAGAATAAGCGGCTGTGTTCTTCCTCAGAAAAAGGCCGCTCTCAGTATAATAAAAAGAGCCCCAAATGGTTCCTCGATAAGAAATATCTTTGAGATTCCATTGAAAACTGGAAAAGGGAAAATGATCTCAACCTATGGAGGAGAGGACAAAAACCCTCTGCCCGCTTTCACAGGAGAGCCGCTTGATGTCGATATAAAAGAAAAAAAGGCAGATGATATGGCCGCGGCAGTTTATGATGCCCTTCTGCCTGCACCTGGCAAAAAAGACTATAGGGTGTCTGTGGTCAGTGTCTTCTCCGGTAATTTGAACTCGAATGAATATGAAATATACATCATAAACAAACATGAAAGGATGGGGAGATAAGATGGATAAGACGAGCAAAGAAGACCGAAAACAGTACAGGACTCCAGTCAAAGAAGAGTTTCCTGATACCCTTTGTTTTGGAAACCGGAAGTTCAAGAAAAAACTGCCCTTGAGGTATGGAGAAAATCCTGGCTACCCGGCTGCCTTTTACTCTGAAAAAGAGGCCTCCGGTCCAAACATGGCAACCATGGAAGTCTTGCAGGAAGGGACAAAGGGGCTGAGTTATATAAATATAGGGGATATGGATCTGGGCCAGAGGCTGGTTAAGAAATTAACAGATATTTATGAAAACGCGCAAATCTGTGTCCTGGTTAAGCATGAGATGCCCAGCGGAGTTGCTAGGGGAGAGTCGCCAGAAGAGACCTTTGAAAAAGCATGGAATTGCGATTCTCTCTCTAACTTCGGGAGCGTTGATGTTTTCAACTACAAGATTACCAAACAACTAGCAGATCTCCTAGTTGAGAAAGGAAGGAATATCGAAGTTGTCTATGCTCCTGATTTCACATCTGAGACTCTTGAAGTCTTGGCTTCGAGAAAATCCTTGCGGGTGGTAAAAATGGGGACCGCTATTGAGACAAAAGCTTCAGACAATGGATTGGAATTTAAAAGAGTAGCCGGAGGTCTTTTAGTTCAAAAGAGGTTTGATTCAAGAATCACATCTTTAGAATCCATTGATATTGTTTCAGAAAGAAAAGCCACTCAAGAAGAGATTGAGGCAGCCATTTTTAACTGGAATGTAGCCTGTTTCACCCGTTCTAATGCTATCGTTATCGGGAAGAAAGATAAAGTTCATGGAATTGGCTCAGGACAGAGAAGCCGAATTGACGCCGCAGAAACGGCTATCAGATACTCAAGACGAGGCTATGGGCCTGAAGGATGTGTTATGGCTTCTGATGCCTTTATTCCCTTTACAGACGTCGTCGAGTTAGCAGCTCGCAACGGGATAAGGGCTATAATTTACCCTCTGGGTTCAATCAGAGACCAGGATGTTATTGACAAGGCCAATGAGCACAACATGGCTATGATCATAACCAGAAAACCTGGAGAAAAGGATAGCGAGCGCTGTTTTCTGCATAGATAAAAAGAAAAAGCATCGGGTCTTGAGTATTGACAATTATCCATCATGCCAGATAATGAAAACAGAACATCAAATTACTGACTTTTTAACTTAAAATATCCGAAGAAAAGACTTTCCTCTTTTTTTTGCTGATCCTTTTATATTTTTTCAGTTGAACTTGACTTTAAGAAGTGAAAGAATATAATAAAATGCTTTTGAAACCGATAGAAAAGAGATTAAATTATAAGCGGCTATAATATTTTTATTAATAATAATTTTCTTGGTTCATATTTATAATTAAAAGGAGGACTCATATGAAAAAAGTTACAGTGGAAGAGTTGTTAGCCAAAGCCGAACAACCCTCCAAAGATGCTATGCGGCTTCATCCTTTCTACAGGGGCAAAATAGAGGTCATTCCCAAATGCCGGATAAGGGATTTTAATGATTTTGCCATCTGGTATACTCCCGGCGTAGCCTCTCCCTGCAAAAAAATTTACGAAGATAAAGAAATTGCCTACGAGATGACCAATAAATGGAATTTTGTGGCTGTGGTCTCAGATGGGTCAAGAGTTTTAGGCTTGGGCGATATCGGCCCTGAAGCCGGCTTGCCGGTGATGGAAGGCAAGGCTTTACTTTATAAGTATTTAGGGGGAGTTGATGCTTTTCCTATCTGTCTTGATACCAGAAATCCTGAAGAAATCATACAAGCTGTTAAATGGATCCAACCCACTTTTGGCGGAATTAATCTCGAAGATATTTCTCATCCAAAATGCTTTCATATTTTAGATACTCTTAGAAACGAGATGGAAATTCCTGTCTGGCACGATGACCAGCAGGGAACTGCCTGTGTTACAGTGGCCGGCCTTCTGAATGCAGTCAAGATCGTCGGTAAGAAAATGGAAAATATAAAAGTCGCCTTAATCGGAGCAGGTGCGGCTAATATTGCCATAGCCAGGCTCATCGTAATTGCTGGCGTCAAGCCTGAAAATTTAATAGCTGTTGACTCTAAAGGAATCCTTCACAGAGACAGGGGAGATAAAGAATAAAGGGAGATATAAAAGAAGCAATGGAAGGAGCTGATGTTGTTATTTCAGCTTCGAAGCCAGGCCCTGGAGTCATCAAAAAAGAATGGGTAGAAGCAATGGCTGAAGATGCTATAGTGTTTTCAGAGGCCAATCCCATTCCAGAAATATGGCCCTGGGAGGCAAAAGAGGGCGGAGCTAGAATCGTGGCTACAGGACGTTCAGATTTCCCCAACCAGGTCAACAATTCTCTTGGATTCCCAGGGATTTTTAGAGGGGCACTGGACATAAGAGCTACCAAAATCACAGATGAGATGTGTATTGTGGCTGCTCAAGAACTGGCAAAAGTTGCTGAAGATAATGGAATTCACGAGGACTATATTATTCCAAACATGGATCAGTGGGAAGTTTTTACAAGAGAAGCAATAGCAGTTGGCTCAAAAGGAATAGAACAAGGAGTTGCCCGAGTTAAATCTACTGCTGAAGAAAGACTCAAGCGCGCCGAAGAAATCATTAAGAAAGCTCGAGAAGAAGTCCAATTTTTGATGAAAGAAGGCTTCATCATCGATCCTGATAAAAAATAATATTAAATTGCAGAGGCCTTATTCATCAAACCCACCGTATTTGTATTGTAGGGGGTTGATTCATCAAGCCCAAGGTATTTATGTTGTAGGGGCTTGATTTATCAAGCCCAAGGTATTTATGTTGTAGGGGCTTGATTTATCAAGCCCGAACTCTTGCTTCTAATCTATGAGATTTCTTCGTTATAATTAAATAAATTAAAAAATACTTGACAGATAGACACTCAAGTTTTATATTATATACATACTAAAATAGGAGGCAAAAATGCCAAAGACAATCGGTATTGACTTAGGAACAACAAATTCTGTTGTCGCTGTAACAGAAGGCGATAAACCTGTTATCATCGAAAACGAGGAAGGAGGACGCACAACTCCTTCTGTTGTGGCTTTTAATGAAAAAGGCGAAAGGCTGGTCGGACAAGTTGCCAAAAGGCAGCGGATAACCAACCCTGAAAATACAATCTACTCCATAAAAAGATTTATGGGACGGCGCTACAAAGAAGTCCCTGAAGAAATCAAGCAGGTGCCCTTTAAAGTTACACAAGCATCGAACGGAGATGTGAGAATAGAGGCTTTGGGTAAGAAATATTCCCCCCCTGAACTTTCAGCTATAATCCTCCAAAAATTAAAAAAAGCGGCTGAAGATCATTTAGGAGAAAAAGTAGAAAAGGCTGTCATAACCGTCCCCGCTTATTTTAACGATAGCCAGCGAAAGGCAACCAAAGATGCAGGCGTGATCGCTGGACTGGAAGTTGAGCGCATCATCAACGAACCCACCGCAGCAGCTTTAGCCTACGGAATGGATAAAAAGAAAGATCAGACTATCGCTGTCTATGATTTTGGAGGCGGAACCTTTGATATATCCATCCTGGAAGTTGGAGAAGGTGTTGTTGAAGTCAAATCAACAAACGGAGATACTCATCTGGGTGGCGATGACATTGACCAGAAAGTGCAGAACTGGCTCGTGACAGAATTCAAAAAAGAGTCAGGGATAGACCTCTCTAAAGACAAAATGGCTCTTCAGAGGCTAAAAGAAGCTGCTGAAAAGGCAAAAATGGAACTCTCGACAACAATGGAGACCGAGATAAACCTTCCTTTTGTTACCGCTGATTCCTCAGGTCCGAAACACCTTCTGATGAAACTCACCAGATCCAAATTAGAGCAGCTCATGGATGGCATTATTCAAAGAACGGTAGAGCCATGCAAACAGGCCATCTCAGATGCAAACTTGAAAGCAGGTGATATAAATGAGGTTATTCTGGTAGGAGGGTCCACCCGAATTCCAAAAGTTCAGAAATTGGTTAAAGACCTTTTCGGAAAAGAGCCCCATAAAGGAGTTAATCCTGATGAGGTGGTGGCAGCCGGAGCCGCTATCCAGGGAGCTGTATTGAGTGGGGATGTAAAAGATATTCTCCTTCTGGATGTGACTCCATTGACCCTCGGCATAGAGACTCTTGGAGCCGTATTCACCAAGATGATTCCTCGCAACACAACAATTCCTACCAAAAAAGCAGAAATATTCTCTACAGCCGCAGATAACCAGCCAAGCGTAGAAATTCATGTCCTCCAGGGAGAAAGAGAGATGGCAGCCGCTAACAGGACATTAGGGAGATTTCATCTGGATGGAATTCCTCCTGCTCCACGAGGCATCCCGAAGATTGAAGTGACTTTTGATATCGATGCCAACGGAATTCTTCATGTCAATGCTAAGGACATGGGTACTGGAAAACAACAAGCTATTACTATTACCGGCCACAGCGGACTCGAGGAGAATGAAATAGAAAATATGGTTAAGGATGCAGAAGCACACTCTGAAGAAGATAAGAAAAAAAGAGAAGTTATAGATGCTAAAAATCAAGCTGACCAGCTAGTTTATAGCTTAGAAAAGTTATTGAGGGAAAATAAGGATAAAATCCATGAAGATGAGGCAACTCGGGTCCAGACTGAGATTGAAAACACAAAGAAAGCTATCGAGAGCGATAACCTGGAGCAAATAAAACAGGCAGTTGAAGCGCTTTCCCAGGCCTCGCATAAATTGACAGAGATGATGTATCAGCAAGCCACTCAGCAACAACAGGCTCAACAAGGCCCCGCCCAACAGGAAGCAGCCGGCAATCAAACAGCAGGGCAAGCATCATCCGAAGGTCCATCCGAAGAGGAAGTTATTGATGCAGAAGTTGTTGACGAGGATAAGAATAAGAAGTAAGCTTATCAAATTCTGATTTAAAACTAAGATATCTTCACTCCTCTGTTAACAATAAGGTCAGGAATGGATAAGGACTACTATAAGACACTTGGTGTTGATCGCAAGGCGACTCTATCTGATATAAAAAAAGCCTACCGGAAGCTTGCCCGAAAATACCATCCAGATCTCAATCCGGGAGATAAAACAGCTGAAACAAAGTTTAAAGAAATTCAGGAAGCTTATTCAGTCTTAAGCGATCCTAAGAAAAAAGGTCAATACGACCAGTTCGGGTTCGTCGGAGATGCACCTCGAGGAGGACCACGATACCAGACATACACATCTGGCTTCGAAGGTTTCGATTTTTCTGGCACCGGCACATCCTCGTTCAGAGACCTCTTTGAAAATATCTTTGGCACGACCGCTCAGAGGACTTATCAAAGGCCGGAAAGAGGGGAAGATCTCCATTATACGATGAAAGTTGGTTTTATGGATGCTATCAATGGTTTGAGGACAAGGATAAAATTGACCCGGATGGTAGCCTGTCCTACGTGCAGTGGAACTGGCTACATGCAGAAAGGCGGACAACAAGCGTGTCCTGTATGCGGAGGAACCGGCAGTTCGACTGTCCAGAGAGGTTCTATGAGATTTTCCGGGACTTGTCCTTCCTGCGGAGGAACGGGCAGAACTCCAGGGCAGGAATGTTCCATGTGCTACGGACAGGGCTTTATTCAAAAGACTGAGCTTATAAGTGTCAGGATACCTGGTGGAGTCAACACTGGTTCAAAAGTTCGCATCCCTGGAAAAGGGAATGCAGGAAGAAGAGGAGGCCCCTCAGGCGATCTTTTTATCACCATTGAAGCTGCCACCCATCCTATCTTCAACCGAGAGGGATCGAATATCTATGTTAAGATACCGATAACAGTGCCCGAAGCTACTCTGGGAGCAAAGATTGAAGTTCCTACTCTTTCCGGCAATACAACCATCAAGATTCCTCCTGGTACAAAATCTGGTCAAAAATTCAGGATAAGGGCTAAAGGTGTCCCTCTGCCTGGGAAAAAAGCGCGAGGCGATCAATTTGTAGAAGTATCTATTGTTCCTCCTCCTTTTAATGATGAGAGAACGAGAGAACTGATGAGAGAACTTGAGAAAATCTCTCCTCAGAATCCAAGGAAAAAAATGGGATTTCATTAAAATGAAAGAGAAAAAAGAACCAAAAAATTATTATCATATAAGCAGTGTTTCAAAAATGTTCAATATTCACCCCCAAACTCTTAGACTGTATGAAAGAGAAGGATTGTTAAGACCTTCTCGAAGCGAGGGAAACACGCGATGTTATACAGAAGATGACTTGAAACAGCTAGAAGTGATCCTGAACCTAACCAGGGATTTGGGCATCAATCTTGCTGGAGTGGAAGTAATCTTGAATATGAGAAAAAAGATAGAACAGATTGAAGCAGAGGTGAATATGTTTCTGGAGTACCTAAGAAAAGAATTTTTTGAAGGGAAGGAAGATGAATTTGAACTCAGAAAAAAAAGTCTTGTGCATATAAGCCAGGCTAAAATCATAAAAATAGAAAAAGAGAACGAATGAGAGACAAGTACAAGGGCTATATCGATTTTAAAAATTTAAGGCTTTATCTGAATCAGATATCCAAATTTCCGATCCTCTCTCAAGAAGATGAAATGATTGAGGCGAACCTAAGATTTGTCGTTTCCTACGTGAAAAAGTACAAAGGAATGGGAATAGGCATGTTCGACCTTATCAACGAAGGAAACCTGGGTCTCATTGAAGCAGCAAAGAGGTTTGATCCGAACCGGAACGTTAAATTCATATCCTATGCTGTATGGTGGATTAGACAGGCTATTATCCATGCTTTAACCCGATATTCTCGAGCTTATCATCTCCCTCAAAAGCTTTCTGATAAAATATCAGATATGAAAAGAAAGGTTGCCGAGCTTAAAACAGAGCTGAGCAGAGAGCCAACAAGGGAAGAAATAGCAAAAAGAATGGGCATTGCCAAAGAAGAGGTTGAGGACTTGGAGATATTAGATGGAAAGGATGTTTCCCTTAGCGATAAATACTTCGATGAAGGCGTGGAAATGGAAGATAGGATACAAGACGATCTGACTCCCTCTGTTGAATATCAGATCATTAAAAACTCTATCCAGCAGCAAATCAGGGAAATGTTAGGCGAATTGGATGATAAAGAAGAAAATGTGATAAGATTAAGATTCGGATTGGATGATGATAAGGCTCGAACTCTTCAGGAAATAGGGGATATGCTCGATTTATCAAGGGAAAGAATAAGACAAATTGAACAAAAAGCTATGAGAAAGTTGGCTCGCTCTCGAAGGCTTCAGCAACTCAGAGGATATTTAAACTGATGCCAGAAACAACATGCCCTCTTTGCCAGGGAACTGAATGGGTTCTGGAGGAATCCGATTCCGGGACCGTGGCAAAACGTTGCAAATGCTTCCATGAGCGGGAGAACGAGGTCCTTTTCGACCAAGCCCAGATTCCGAAAAGATACAAAAACTGCACCTTTAAAAACTTTGAGGAACATAACGAGTCCCACCGTGATGCTTTAAAGATAGCCAAAAAATTTGTCAAGAATTATCCTGTTCAGGATATTGGCCTTCTTTTTCAAGGCCCTTGTGGAGTAGGGAAGACGCATCTGGCAGTTGCTATCATTCATGAGTTAATCCAAAAGAAGAATATTCCTTGCTACTTCTGTGATTTCAGGAACTTAATAAGAAATATCCAGAGCACTTACATGCCTGACTCGTCTTTAACTGAGTCAGAAGTATTAGAACCCATTTTTAAAAAAGAAGTTCTTGTCCTTGACGAATTAGGAGCAAAAAGGACTACCGCGTGGGTTGAGGAGATGGTTTTCTATATTATTAATCATCGATATAACAATAAAAAAGTAACTGTTTTCACTTCAAACTACATAGATAGCGGAGAAGAAGAAGAAGACACAAGGGACCAGCGCTTCAAAAAAGCCGATGATTCTCTAGTAGATAGGATAGGAGTTCGTCTAAGGTCAAGGATTTACGAGATGTGCAAAATTGTGGAGATGTGGGGAAAGGACTATCGCAAAGAATACAAACAAGCTGGTTATCGCTTTTAACTCACTGGGGTCAGGTCTTGCTTTTTGCCTTTACTCATAAAAAAGCAATAAATACTAATGTATTGGATAGCGAGCAACCCCGCTATTTTTGTGAATAGGAAGGAGAGCGCTGCAAAATCTCATCCTGAAAAAGGAGCTATCTGTATCGCTTTCATCCTTGCCATGAAATTTTAATGCCTTTGCATGAGATTTTTGAGATAGGCAAAAAGCAAGACCTGACCCCATTTATGTTTAGGGCAACGCGTTGATATTCTCCATGAATTCTGCTAAATTAATGACAACTTGCTCCTCGGTAGCTCAATCGGCAGAGCGGGTGGCTGTTAACCACTAGGTTGTAGGTTCGAGTCCTACCCGAGGAGCCAGCTTTTTCTGGGAGGTGGGGGACACTTTCTCAATTACTAGCCGTTAAGCAAAAATAGACAATTTTAGCAGCTCTATACCACATTTATGCTACAATTATATTCAAGGAGTTGAATTATGGTCGATTTTGAATACACCCAACTTGAACCAAGGTATTTTCTTGATAAAAACTGGAAACACCGTGAAGGAATGCCTGGCCTTCCAGATGGAATATCATCCAGTGCAGAAATACATTTATCAAGAAAATATTGGACTGATCCAGCATTCGCCAAGCAGAGGAAACAAAAAGCACCAGACTATAAAACGGAATTAAGGGAGTGGACTAAATGGATCAAGAGCGTTCGGGTTGAAATTGCAGAAGCCTCGCAAACTGAAAAGATTAAATCTGATGAGAAATATGATTATCTGCGTTCAGAAATGGGAATGAATATTATCGTTCCAAAAGGAAGAATTGCGGAGATGAGATTCAAAGTAAGCTTAGTCGCAGACCATAGAGTTGTAGCGATTGATGGATTTCCAAAAGATGTGATTAAAGAAAAAGAAATAGTAAAAGGAAAAATAAAAGTAGCGATAAGCAAATATTTTAAGTTTATTCCTGTAATACCGCCTGGAGTAGTAGACCCTCTTACTTGGTCCTTGGGAGTTTAACCTTGGAAGCATAAAAAAAGTAAACATTGATTTCAGCGGTGGATTAACCTCAACGCCTGAATGGTACCTTAAAAAAGATGGCATTAAAAATGATTTGAGAGTTGCTATGACAATTAGAAAACCTATAAAAGTTAAGGAAATACAAGGAAAAGTCAAAGCAGGGTGGATCTACGAACCTGGTTTTTTAAAAAGAGTTAGAGTCGGAACAAGCGCAAGAATTATCGAGATATATAAATAAGACAATTTTAATTTATATAAAAATAATTAAGGCGGGTGGCAGCCAAAGATCCTGAGTTTTTACGCCGTGGAGCCACTATTTACAAGAATTAGCCTTGTCCTTCCAACAAAATCTGTCTGAAAATTTGAAATGGAAAAAGATTCACATTTTTTCTTTTTAATGACTATATAATTCCTAATTCATAAAAATTTTCACTCTCAATTGACAACTATTCTTCTCTATGCTAAGAGTTATGAGGAATACAGATGGAGAAAATAAAGAATAAAAAGCAAAATCTCTCATCAACGGAAATAAAACAAATTCCTATTCTATCAATTGCCGACCGATATCACTATCAACTCTCATAAGGTAAACCATGGTGGATAAAAAGAAAAAAGACAAGCTAAGAAGTATTGATGAAACAATTACAAAACCCATATTTAAAATAGTCGAACAACAATCCAAAAATGCCTACATCCTTTTTGGGCAAACTGTGCACCTTGGAAAAGGGAAAAACAGTCATCGGTCGGAGCGCCCAGGCTGACATCCCACTCAAGGATGCCAGTGTCTCCCGTGAACACTCAGAAATCAAAATAGACGGTGAAAAGGCAACTATTAAGGATTTGGGAAGTACAAATGGTACTTTTGTCAACAACAAACGTATCACCAGACATTTTCTCAAAGATGGCGACAAGATCCAGATAAGCTCCTCGACTGTCTTTAAATTCATACTGTCTGATGAAAGCGAAAAGGTATTTCATGATGAGCTGTACCGCATGGGAGTCTTGGATCCTGTAACCAATATCTATAATAAAAGATATTTCACAGAGCGTTTGAAACAGGAATTCAGCCTTGCCAAGCGTAACAAAACTGAACTTTCCCTTATAATGATTGACTTAGATTTCTTCAAAAAAATTAACGATACTTATGGTCATCTAGCAGGAGACTTTATCCTCGGGAAAATCTCAGAGGTTTTTTCCAGCATGACCAGGGACGAAGACATTGTCGCCCGCTATGGAGGGGAGGAATTTGCTGCAATTCTCCCTGGAAGCGGCGAAGAAGGCGCTGTCATCTGCGCAGAGAGAATAAGGGAAAAAATTGCTAAAACTCCTTTCATATTCGAAGGTGAGGAAATAAATATTACTGTAAGTATTGGGATTGCCACCCTAGACGAGAATAGCCTTTTCGGAAGCTATGAAGATTTTATCGATGCTGCAGATAACTGTCTCTACCATTCTAAGAAAAGCGGGAGGAACTGCACTACTTGCTCATCAGAAGCAGAAACTTAAGATAGAAAATTTATATAAATTACAGCTAATCATTTTTTTAATTTCACTTTTTTTATAATTTTCCGAGTGATTATTTCAAAAGCGAAAATACCATTTCCTCAAAATATTCAAAGCTTTATAACACAGTAAAATATCCTGAAAAGCACAATAAAGCTGCATCTTTAACAATTATTTTATTTTTTTATTAGCGTTAAGGGGTGATAAAAAATCACCTCATAAACCACCTCACAAGGTTATTTACTTTTTTATCTAATATTGTTTATTCTCTTTACTTACTGTAATAAATACATAAAGACACTGTTTCTATTAAAGGAGCGTTGAAGACTAAAAAATGTCTTCATATTTTCATGGCGTGAGGCTCTGTAACAAAAAGTGTTTGACAAGGAATAAAATATCTTCTATATATTTTAGCAATTAAGTGGAAATAAAAAAAATAATTTGGAGGAATTAAAATGAAACGAATCTCAAATTCTTTTCCCGGATTAATGGCCATGTTTACACTGGCTGCGTTTCTTTTTGCAGTTACATCGACTGCATCTGCCCAGGGAACTAACGGTGAGGATCTAGAAGGATTCTTGGAAGGCCTTTCGATGGATGCTGCTTCAAAGTACGTTGCTCCAATTGTTTCGGCGTTTGGTTCGAATTTAAACGGAGGTTGGTTTCACAAGGCGCCTAGTTCAAAGATCTTTGGTTTGAATATAGAAGTCGGTGTCGTGGGCATGGCAACTTTTTACCCTAAAGATCCGGAATACTTGAGCTTTGACACAAGCGGAGATTTTCAGTTCAGTTCGAGTCAGGCGTCAGATCTAGTTACAGGTATAAGTTTGGACCCAACATTGGAACCATTTCGAAATCAAATAGAAGCTGATTTGATTGATGCAATTACCGGCAGAGAAATTTATGTGGGAATATCTGGTGCAACTGTTATTGGCGATCCGGAGGATTATATCGAAATAGAGTACGGGGGAGAACCTATTGTAATTGATAATCCTTTATTTGGTCTACCTGGAGAGCCAGCAACTATAACAATAGATGTCCCTTCGGATGTGATAACACTTCCCATCGGTGGCTTTGAAGCCATTGCTGACCTTTCTTTTCTTCCCCTTGCAGCACCTCAAATAAGCGTGGGTACAGTTTTTGGAACACGAGCCACATTTCGCTATTTACCGAGTATTACAATCGACGAGGATCTCGGGAAGTTTAAATATTTTGGTTTTGGCATCCAACATAATCCAGGGGTACTGCTTCCAACTCCTCTTCCAGTCGATGTTGCAGTAGGATTCTTTACCCAAACCCTGGAAGTGGGCACACTCTTTAAGGCTAAAACAACCGCATTCGGATTAAATGCAAGCAAAAAGTTAGGCATTGGACCCTTAAATATTACTCCCTATGCCGGATTCATGCTCGAGAAATCCAACATAGATATAACATATACTTTTATGGTTGACACCGAAGAAATTGATGTAGCTTTTGAATTAGAAGGAGAAAACAAGAGCCGCCTAACTCTCGGTCTCAGCGTACGATTGCTCATGTTGAACTTTAACGCTGATTATAATATCGGAAAATATAATTCCGTAACAGTAGGGGTTATGTTTACGATATAATGGTCAAGCCAATCAGGGATTAAGAAGACCTATTCTCGGATAGAAACAAGCTGGAGGTAACGATGAAAAAATATTTGCTAATTTTTCTGACTATTATTCTAGTTTCTACAACCCACGCCTATGGATTTAAACTAATGGCAGGAGGGCATTTTTCAAAGTATGCTGTGGAGCCTGAAGGAGCTGGAGTTGTATGGAAAAACAAAATGGGATTTCTAATGGGCGCAGGAATTGAACTTTTTTCAGTTCCACACATATCTCTTGAAATTGAAGGATTATATTTCCGAAAAGGAAGTAAAGTTGAGATTATCGGCGTTGAAGGGGATTATACTTTAGATGTAATTAGCGTTCCAGCCCTGGTCAAAGTCAAGATTATGCCCGGTCCATCACCTTACGTTCTTGGAGGCGGTGAATTTTCGTATATTCTTACTCATAAATTAGACGAGACAGATATAAAAGACGAGACTAAAAGCTTTGATTACGGAGTTATTTTTGGTGCAGGTTATGAGATGTCAATGCCAGGTGCCTCGCTATTTTTTGAAGGAAGGTACCATCTCGGGATCAACAACATATTAAAAGACCCGGCTCCAGGTGAATCATTAAAAACCAAGGCACTTGTAGTAATTGTGGGAATTAAAATTTAGTCAATAAGAAAATAAACCTTCAAGACCAGAAGAAAACTCCTCAGAAGGAGTATACAAGCCCTATTTTTACCCCGCCATAAGGCATAACGCCCAAGCGGAATTCTAACTTATTCTGAAACTCTTTCTCCTTCAGGTAGCTTTGAAACGTTCTTTCCGCTCGACTCTTCCTCATAAAATTATAGATAGCCAAACCTCCGTATTCTGCTGCAATAAGGAAACTTCCTTCTTCACTAAAAAAGGCATATGCAGAGAATCCTGCACATATTATGCCCCAGAAAATCCGCCTTCTCCGACCTCTAGCCGCGAGAGATGAGAGGGCCTCGTGGCTTGCCCTTTCTCTATGTCCAGAATCTGAGATGCTCAGCACATCATCAAGTTCCCGCTCTGCGATGCTCGGAATTGCCAGAGCTACTGTTCCACCAACTACACCAATTACACCTCCAGCTACTAGCATAGCACCAGCAAGACCTTTCCCAAGGGATTCCCATCCGCCGCCTTCCTCTTCCGCTGAAGATAGCGTTGCAGCGCCTAAGGCCAAAAAGATCCCTCCTCCAATTAGTCCTACGTACCCCCCTGTTTTCCTGCTTCTTTTAGACCTCTCCGCTAATCGCTTCAAGTAGCCTTCAGCCAGAGATTCTGATTTTTCCTCAGAACTTATGTTCTCCTCTTGTCCATATAATTGTCCATATATAAGATCGTGTCCATTTCCCAAATCTTGCCTTCCGTCTTCAAGAGTAGCAATCCTTGAGAGTGGAGTCCTACCTAAGAACTTGTGATATCTATATACTTGAAATGATGGATGCTGTCTCGCGTGTCTTTTACTCTGAGTGAAAAAGAGATAATTCCCGGCATATAAGATATTCAAACTAAAAAATCCATAATCATTAGAACCAGAATTCTTTATCAATGAGAAATTTTCTGTAAATGATAATTCGTTCTGAGCAAAAGCAGGCATCGATAAAATAAAAAGAATTAGAAATATAACCAGTTTTTTCATTTCTTTTCCCTCCTTTTTAAAATTCGATTGTGCTTCATTTATTATCTACTTATTTATCTAGCCTCTCATATTTCTCTTATAATCTAGCCTTCGACAAAAGAAAAGTTGTCAAAGATTTGTTAAACATTTGTAAAAAGTTTGTTAAGATTCCCGTCTTTTTGCTCTAAATCCTATAAAAAGATATATAAAACCCCGTCAGCTGTCAATTATATGAGTCGAAAATACAAGAAATTTATATTGTATAGTTTCTTAAGTTTCATTATGTTATCAATTATAGAGAATAAATTTTATAGAGAGGGAACAACAATGAGAGAGATCAGGAATGAAAAATTTATCATAAGAGCTCCAAAATCAATAGCAGTCATTTCCGTTCTGACCGCAGCAATCATAATCTTAACGACTGCCTGTAAGAACGACAAAGACGTCGTACTTCCTTATACACAAAAAAATGTGACACCCGGGATTGAGGTCTTCCTTAAAAGCCACCTGGATCTGGTGAAAGGGAAAAGAGTGGGCTTAATTACAAACCCGACCGGTGTAGATAGCAATTTAAAGAGCGTAGTTGATCTTTTTCATCATAACCAAGAAATTAACCTTGTCGCTTTGTATGGACCTGAGCATGGAGTGAGAGGAAATGCCCAGGCTGGTGAATATGTTTCCTTTTATGTTGATGATAAATATAACATCCCTGTTTTCAGCCTTTATGGGCAATCGAGGAAACCCGAAGCAGGAATGCTCAAGAACATCGATGAGTATATGCGTTCTTTTGACACTATCAGCGCTGGAAAAGTTCCTGAAACCTCGATGGTTGAGGGCTTAGATGTGCTGATATTTGATATTCAGGATGTGGGGACAAGAATTTATACTTACATTGCGACCATGGCCTACTGTATGCAAGCCTGCGCTGAGAACGGCGTTGATTTTATAGTCTTAGACAGACCTAATCCCATAAACGGCGAAGATTTGGAGGGCCCGCTCCTGGAATATCCAGAGCACAGCTCTTTTGTTGGGCTCTATCCCATACCAGTAAGACATGGAATGACCGTCGGGGAACTCGCAGAGTATTTTAATGATAAATTCTTGGAGAAAAAGGTTAATCTGACAGTTATTCCCATGCAAGGCTGGGAAAGGGAGATGTGGTATGACGAGACATCTCTTCCCTGGGTTATTCCCTCACCAAACATGCCCACTCTGGATACTGCTACTGTATACCCAGGACAGGTATTTTTGGAAGGAACGAACATATCTGAGGGGAGAGGAACGACAAAGCCCTTTGAGGTTTTTGGAGCCCCCTGGATCGATGGCTACGGACTAGCAAAAAAACTCAATGAAATCAATCTTGAAGGAATAAAGTTCAGGGAAGCCTGGTTCTCTCCTATCTTTTCAAAGTACAAGGGAGAGCTCTGCGGCGGTGCTCAAATACATGTAATTGACAGAAAACAGTACAGACCATTTGAATCTTCCCTTCACATAATAAAAGCAGTAATGAACATGTACCCCAGTCATTTTAAATTCCACGATGAATACTTCGATAAAATAATGGGTACTTCAAAAGTAAGACGAGCACTTGAAAAGGGGAGTGATGTCATAGATATAATAAAAAGCTATCAAAAGGATTTAGATAACTTTTCTGAAATGAGAAAACCTTACTTACTTTATTAAAATTTTTAGGGGCTTGATTTATTTTGTGCACAGGCTTGATAGTTTTTGTAGGGACTTGATTTATTTTGTGCACAGGCTTGATAGTTTTTGTAGGGGCTTGATTCATCAAGCCCACCGTTTTGACCGTACCAAAACAATGATCAAAAATAAAGTAACGGTTAGCATATTCTTAAGTTCTATCTTAAGGAGGTGAGTGCATGAAACTCTATTTGATTCAGCACGGAATATCATTGCCCGAAGAGAAAGACCCTGAAAAATCTTTGGGCCCGGAGGGAAAAGAAGAAACTCAAAGGACAGCAGAATTCTTGAAGACAAAAAATATTGAAATTGATGCTGTATGGCACAGTCCAAAACTGCGCGCGATTCAAACAGCACAAATAATTGTTAATTCCATTTTGTCTTCGGAAATTAAGGAAAGAGACGATTTGAATCCCTTAGACCCGGTAGAAACCTTCCCTGAAGAAATAAAATCATTAGACAAAAACTTGATGATCATAGGGCATCTGCCCTTTTTGCAGAAATTAGCCTCCCTGCTTCTTTCGGGATCAGATACAAATCAGTTTATTTCTTTCAAGAATTCTGGAGTTGTCTGTTTGGAATATACTGATACCTGGAAAGTTGCCTGGATGGTTACGCCTGCTTTATTGTAGGGGCTTTATCTCATCCTTCGTATGCGGACCTCTATTTCTTTGACATCTTTCAATAGCTCTACAATCCTTGATGTATCTGTATTGCCGTAGTGATAAGGATAGAGTATTTTAGGTCCAAAAGCTTTTGCTGCATCAGCCACCATTTCCGGAGTCATGGTGTAAGGAAGATTCATCGGCAAGAAAGCAATATCGATATTTTTCAGCGCTTTCATCTCTGGAGTATTCTCTGTATCGCCAGCCACATAAACTCTCTTGTCAGCAAAAACTATTACATAGCCGTTGCCATGTCCTTTCGGGTGGTAGGGGACACCACCTCCTCGCTTGTGGACGATGTTGTAGGCGGGGACAGCTTCGATCTTAAGTCCCTGAACGGTCTTAGCGTCTCCGTTTTTCATGATAATGCCACCTTCAACCTTCTCTGCGCACTTCTCTGTCAGGACTAAGTCAGTTTTTTCTTGGCGGATGATGTCAATAGCCTTGGTATCGAGGTGATCGCCGTGCTCATGGGTTACAAGAATAAGGTCTGCCTTGGGAAGCTGAGAATAATCAGCCTCTCCGGTGACAGGGTCCACATGAATAACCTTGCCGGCAAAGGTGAACATCAATGTTCCGTGGCCTATGAACGTAATCTTCAGATCTCCCTTGGAAGTAGTGATAATATCTTCTTCAAATTCCTTTTGAGCAGCCACTGTCGCCACAAAAATAAACATTAAAGCAATGATGAAAAGATAAAATTTACGCATGGTTTCCCTCCTTAATCAGGCTATTTGATTTATTTTTTCACAAATTATGAAATCTGCTCTGTTTATCACCCAGATAAAACTTCATGGGCGTGCACGAGCTTGCTTTTTACTTTAAGACCGAATGGGCAAGCTTTTTCGCAGTATCCAGAGCAATTGCTGCAATTAAGGGGCTTCGCACTCTCCTCCAGCTCAGCATAATAGCGCATGGCTTCACTTTCCATCCTGTAGTCCTCAAAATACATTTTGTACCGAAGAACATCATTTACGGCAACATTATCCGGACAGGAAGAAAGACATTCCTGACAGCTCACCCTGCAGTATTGATTATTGGCCTGACGTTGATACTCAGCAATCATCTTTAAATCGTCTCTGTTTAGCGTTTTCCCTGAAGCAGCTACATATTCTTCAACATGGGAATAACTGCTCATGGTAGGGATACAGCAGTCAATGTTAGGATTGCTCAGAACCCAGCGAATAGCTGCCTGAGGATAGCTAACTTCCTGGGAAATAAGAGACTTCAAATTACCTTGTTTTCCTCCGGCAAAAACCTTCATGACAACAGTGCCGATCCCTTTCTGGTGAACCTGCTTGATAAGAGGTTCGATCTCTTGGCCTTCCATGTGGTTGTAAATGAAGAGAATAACCTGAGCAAAATCATTATCAAGAGCCTGCTTCATGGTGAGCGTTGGATTGTGGGTGGAAAATCCCGTAAAGCGAATTTTTCCTTCTTTTTTCAGTTGAGAATAGGCAGCCTGGATTTCTTCATTTTCAAGAATGCCAAGGTCATTTGCCTGATGAATCATGGCAATATC
>SMTZ1_10002419_pt1 | contig 29498 bp, 24 predicted proteins | sample DeeMarSWOR136_30_FD_25667 | JGI IMG/M metagenome (IMG submission 25667) | reverse complement strand
CGAGAGCGTTGAATAAGCTGTTGCAGTGTAGTGCGAACCACATGGACCAACTGAGAAGTTATCAAAGGTAACCGTTGTCATAGTTCCCTGGGGTAATGAAGCAATCACTCTAGAACTGGTGTAAATGAGCAAACCTCCCAATCTGATCTCGCAATCTACTGGAATATTGTTTTCATCATAAATGCCAGAGTTGACAAAATCTACTTGAGGCTGAATTGTGGTTAATTCCAATTCTTTTGGGGCAGGAACATCAAAACTGATTGCGCCAATGTTGTGGGCATTGATCTGAACAGCGAGCACTGCATTATACGCATCAATCCTTCCTGCACCATAATCATTATCTTTACCGACCGATCCAAGATCTACTGCAGTCGTTTCCAGAATACTGTCAATCTCAAGTGGTGTCAGATCAGGTTTCTTTGACAACATAAGGGCAACGCAACCGGCAGTATGGGGAGTTGCCATTGAAGTCCCGCTCATTTGCTGATAACCATTATTGCTAGTATGCAAACAGGATTTAATATCCACACCTGGCGCTGATACATCTGGACAGGTGAGTCCTGGTGGATAAGGATAATCATTAAATGGTGAAATAGTTTGCCAGGTTACTGGTCCAGGACTAGAAAACGAGGCATACTGATCATTTATATCTGTCGCACCAATACTAACCACGTCTGATGGTGCACCAGTAGCACCATTCTCAGGGTTCCACCATGGTGGTGGCACATCACCTGGACAACGACACGCATCAGGCGGAGTGTTAGTGCCGCGCTCATTACCCGCAGCAACAATCATAGCAATACCTGCAGCGCCCACATTATCACAACTCGTACGCCAGGTTGAACGTCGCGGATTCCAGGCATACTGCCATCCTAATGACATCGTAATGACATCACCACCGTTTGTCGGTGATAATGGTGGTGATACTACAAACTGCATCGCTTGCCAGACCTGATTCTCAGCAGTTGAATCTGCAGTCGTGCGAACCCTGCATGACATGATCATCGCATCAGGTGCAACTCCGCACTGAGAACCAGCAGTTCCGTCTGAGGCTACTGAACCACATGTGTGGCTGCCATGTCCATGTTCATCAATTGGGTCATTATTATCCAGCTCAAAGTTCCAGCCATGATGCGGATAATTTGGATCAGTCCACATATGAGAGGCAAGATCGAGATGATTATAATTACAACCAGTATCAATATCTCCAACAACAACGCCCTGCCCTGTGAAACCAAGCGCCCAGACCATATCTGCTCTTATCTTCAATACCCCCCAGTCAATCTCTCGTGTTTTGTCCTGAGGTGCTGGTGAATATGATGGTTTTTCAAGTGAGATTGCCTTCAAATCATAACCCACATAATGAACATCTTTGTGCTTATCTAATACAGTAATTATTTCTTCGGTAGCTTCACAATATATCGCATTGATAATCCAAAGTGGAGTAATATCCGTGACCTTGCCTTGTGCTTCCATTTCTTTCAAGTATGTCAATACATCACGTTGCTTCCATACCGAAAACTCCTTTAGAATTTCTGCAACCCTTACGCGTTTCTGAGGTCGTTTCATCCCTTCAACAGCACTCCTCAGTTCCTGGATGTCCATCTGTTCCTTTAAAACAATATCAACCGGTATCAAATCTGTCACATCCTTCTGTGACACCACCCTTATCAGATCAGGACTCATGAGCGCAAATGCAGGCATACATCCCAATAAAATAATAGCTATAAATATCCTTTTCATTTTACCTCCTTTCCAGTTGTTTACTCTATTTTTTTGTTTGTTTCATCACCTCCTTTTCTGAAAAATAGTCTTAAGTCTCATGTTATACTATAATAACTTCCTTACTGCAATTATAAGCATTATTCTGCACATGTCAAGTATTGACCTGCTTTTATGAAAAGGATTCTTGCCATGATATTTTTCTTATCAGAATAAATAAGGCGGCAGCCGGATTTGCACCGGCGAATAGCGGTTTTGCAGACCGCCGCCTTGCTACTTGGCTATACCGCCGAATTTAGGGAACAGGGAGTAGGGATGAGTAATCCTTTATTGGATTCTTCTGATTTCTGTTCCCTAAATCTTAACCTAATAAGCGGGAGACGGGATTTGAACCCGCGACCCTCACCTTGGCAAGGTGATGCTCCACCACTGAGCTACTCCCGCGCATCGAAAGATTATATACTAAAATCCTGAAAAGTCAATATGAAGGTGCAAGCGTGAATAATGCGTTCTTTTGTTGATTTTGTGTTCATTCTCAATATTATATCTTCGAAACAACCTATGATGACGATGGTCATCTATCAGGTATTTGCCATTATGGATTCATCACCCTTTCGTACGTTTTGAGATTCTCATAGGAATGGATGCAAACAGCGTTCTGCACGCTTGACATATTCACGATAGTGAATACAATTTTGTAATAGATAGCGCAGTTGAATTAGAACTGTATAAATTATCGAATCAAAAATACATGAAAGGGGGTGAAATAGATGGAAGGCGATTATCCGCAATTCGCACCGGCTCTTTTTGCAGCATACTGGGTGCTTTGGCTTATTGTTTACGTGTATTTTGCGCTCTGTTTAATGATGATTGCAAAGAAAACTGATACGTCAAATGCGTGGATGGCATGGATTCCCATTCTTAATGCCTTTCTGATGCTCATGATTGCCAAAAAACCTCTGTGGTGGTTCATATTGTTATTGATTCCTTTTGTCAACATAGTCATTGGTATTATTGTATGGATGGCAATTGCTGAAGCGCGCGGCAAACCTAATTGGCTGGGCATCTTGATGATTATACCTTTTGTTAATCTGATAATACCCGGTTATCTGGCATTTTCAGAATAGACAATTTTTGTAGAAAATTAGCTTATTGATTCTATAGGGGAGAGGTTTTTTAAACTCTCCCTTAGTCTTTGATGCCTAGTACATCAAAAATAAAAGTGAATTCAAAGGCGATATCCTTTAAATAATCGTAACGTCCTGATGCCCCTAAATGGCCCGCACCCATATCCATTTTAAGTAGCAACAGGTTATTATTTGTTTTCAATGCCCTCAGTTTAGCAGTCCATTTTGCCGCTTCCCAATACATGACCCTAGTGTCGTTTAAGCTTGCCGTGATCAATAAATGGGGATAGTCCTGAGTAGTAACGTTGTCATATGGTGAATACGAATTCATATACTTATAGTATTCTTCATTATTTGGATTTCCCCATTCTTCATATTCAAGGACGGTGAGCGGAAGTGTTGGATCCAATATTGTATTGATAAGATCCACAAAAGGCACACTTGTGACTGCTATCTTGAAAAGTCCGGGCCTCATATTAATAACAGCACCGATTAAAAGTCCACCAGCACTTCCACCCGAGATGACTAATCCATCCGTGGATGTATAACCTTCATTAATTAGATGTTCCGCGCAGGTAATGAAATCGGTGAAGGTATTTTTCTTCTTAAGAAGCTTACCTTGTTCATACCAGTATCGTCCCATTTCTCCGCCACCTCGGACATGGGCAATGGCGTAGATGAAACCGCGATCAAGCAGACTCAAACGGTTCGTGGAGAAATAGGGATCATAGCTGCTACCATATGCACCATATCCAACGAGGAACAGAGGGTTGGATCCGTCTTCATACGAATCTTTTCTATAGACAAGAGATATTGGGATCATTGTGCTATCAGATGCTGCGGCAAAGATTCTCTCTGATTGATAGAGTGACGGGTTATAGCCACCAAGTACCTCGTACTGTTTCTTCAACTCACGGGTTTCCTTGTTCATGTCATAGTCAAATACAGATCTTGGAGTGATTAGCGATGTGTACGTGAAACGGAGCAGATTGGAATCATAATGCATGTTCCTGCCCGTCCAAAATGTGTAAACAGGTTCAGGGAATTCTACGTAGTGAGTTTCATTGCTATTGAGATTAATGATGCGTATTTTTTCCAATCCTTTTTCTCTTTCATAGATCACAAGATGATTCTTAAAAACATCGATGCCATCAATTTTGATTTCATCCCTGTGCGGTATAAGTTCTTTCCAGTTGTCTTTAGATGGATTATTCACTGAGACTTCCATTAATTTGAAATTTTTTGCATTTTTATTTGTCAAAACGAAGAATTTGCTATCATAATGATCAACGTAGTACTCCATCTCATGCTGTCGAGGATGGATTAGTCTGAATATACCATGTGGTGTGTCGGCATCCAGGTAATAGGCTTCAGTGGTGGTATGAGTTTCTACATCCATAATTAAATATTTCTTACTTTTTGTCCTTGCTATCGAAAGAAAGAAAGCCTCATCTTTTTCATGATAAACAAAGATATCTTCAGTCGTCGCAGTTCCTAATGTGTGTCGGTAAAGCTTATAAGGACGTTTTTGTTCGTCAAGTAGCGTGTAAAAAAGTGTTTTGTTATCATTCGCCCACGCTAAAGAATAACCGGTGTTAGAAATTCGTTCATCGAATAGCGTGCCGGTCTCCAGATTTTTGATATACAGCGTGAATTTCTCAGAACCGAGTGTATCAACAGAATAAGCGAGAAGTTTGTGATTTGGACTTATGGTTATTGCGCCAATGTCAAAGTATTTGTATCCCTGTGCAAGGATATTTTGATCCAGAATAATCTCTTCTTTGGCTTCCAGAGTTCCTTTTTTCCTACAGTAGATTTGATACTGTTTTCCTTCTTCTGTACGTGTGTAATAGTAGTAGTCATCGAGCCTTTCTGGAACAGTAAGGTCTGTTTCCTTGATTCTGCTGAGCATTTCTTTGTATAGCTTTTTCTGGAATTCAGTTGTGTGCTTCATTATAGAATTGGTGTACTCGTTTTCTGCTTCAAGATATTTGATTACCTCTGGATTGCCTCGTTCTCTCAGCCAGAAATAATTATCCACACGTACATCTCCATGCAACGTATCGATTTTTGGTATGACTGCCGCCACCGGAGGCACAATCTCCTGCTGATTCTTGCATATGGCAGTCTTGGGCAGGAGGGAGCTGAAAAAGAGAATACCCAGCAGCAAAAAGATGTTTTTTCCATCTATGTATGATTTGACGATTTCGAGCTTCATGATGTTATCATAACCGCTGTTCTTAGTGTGTCAAGATAAATGTACATGCAATCAGCTATCTACTGTTCGTCATCTGCTGGAATTTTTTCTTAATTGTCCAATTAATGTAAATCGGCAAGAGTTTCTTGTCTACGCTGTTTCTTTTTACTGTTTTCCCCCCTTCGTAAATATTTTTAACTTCAAATATATAGACGCCTGTGCGGACCAAGCGTGTACTTTTTACACCTTTTTCCGCCTGGAATGCAGCACACGCTAAGTTATTCATTGCTGTCGGGTAGACAACTGTTTGCTGCGTGAGGTTTTCTATTGCTTCAGCCTTTTCGATTATAACTGTTGAGTCCTCTTCATCCCAAGGTAAGAATTCATAATGCACCTCCCTTTTTGGTGGCTCGATGAGTTCGTCAGTAATTGAGAATGCAACCGAGTTCAGAAATTCAAAGGCAGCTACATCATCTTGGATTTTCCTGGTTAATTCATCACGGTTCATATCCATTCTTATTAAATCTTCGTCAGGGTTCATGGATGAGTGAAGTAGAAACTCTAAGAATTCAAGATTTCCATCAGGGGGAAGCATCTGTTTGCCTTTCTCGACAAAACTTGGTTGTGCTACATCCGTGAATACACTCTCAATCTTTGCAAGAACTTTAGTATCATGCATGAGGCTATCTTTATTGATGACAATATGACCTTTCAACTTTTCAAAATCGACCATGGTGTCCACACTCGTGAAATCAAAGAAACATATGCCTGCGCCATAAGCCTGCCGCACAGCCTGTACTTGCCAGTATGCTTCAGCCTCCATGTCAGGCCATAAGAAACCTATGCCAAATATGGCATCAGGTCTATATGTAAGACAAGAATTTAGAAAATCTGAAAAATAGTCTATATTTTCTGTATAGGACATTGCTATTGGGTAGTCTAATGATGCTCCCCAGGCTGTCCAATTTTGAGCGAAACGATATCTTGCCAGACCGGGATTTGCAAAGATGGCTGCGCTCAATATCGATTCAGAATTGATTGCATTAGGCGTGATCGCAGCTCGAATCTCCTTCACGAGTTGCGTAATAGTTTTCTCTTTCTGTTTATTCAATCTCCAGACATGCCAGACAATCCATCGCAGAAACAATGAAAGCTGAGGATAGCGCAGAAGATTGAACCAGCGCACTTTTTGCCCTTCTAATCCGGCAAACACCGCAGAAGTATCATTATCTGGCAAACCCCATAGTATTCCCGGATATCGTATAAAATCGAGGTGGATTCCTTTGACCTGATAATTGTTTACGATCTCGGCACACACATTTTTCAGATGGGCTTGCACTTCTTTGTGTGCTGGATCTAAATAGAGTCCTTCAAGACCTAAGTCAGTCCATTCTTCGTGAGTGTAATCTACCATGCTTTTTCTGTTAACATCTTTTATGAACCATTTAGGATGCTTATAGAAGATGTGATCTGCTGAGTCTGGTGGTTTGTTCAATGACCAGACCAAGAGCGCATTAACCCATGCATGAACATGAATTCCTCTATTCTTTGCTACATTAATGAAGGCATCCAGCGGGTCATACACGCTGCCAGAAATCTCTGAGAGATACTGACTTCTCGGCAATATGTTCGATTTGTAATAGGCATATCCAGCGACAACTACCTGCACATATATATCAGTAATACCGAGATCCTCTGCAACATCGAAAATCCGAGGGATGGAGTCAGGACTGGCAATAGACACTGCCCTCACCCATAGTCCTCGATGGAATTTGTGGGGAAACACTTTCCCCAGTTGTTTTTGGGGCTGAACAATGCGTGTGCATGCAATGGTTACAACAAGGACCACGCACAGCACGTGTATTATTTTTTCGGTGAAAGATGATATATTGAAATTCACTAAATCCTATTTTTCAATATATTACTTGCTTGGTTTATCTAAGCAAGAGCAGCTTTTTTGTCTCTCTATGATCTCCTGTTTCAAATTTCAGGAAATAGACACCGCTTGGCAGTTTCCGATTAGCATAATCTGTGCCATTCCATGTGATTTTGTTGGATAATCTTATATCCTGATAATCCCATCTTCTAACTAAGTGGCCTGAAGCATCGAAAATTTTTAAAGAATATCCTTTTATCATATATCCTGTATCATATATCATGTATCTGATATCTATTCTATTTCTAAACGGATTCGGATAAATCTGCAGAAAAACAATGCCACCGGCAGGTCTGCTTTCTATTCCTGGCATACCTGAATATTTGACTGTCGCCATATCATAGCAGGAACCAATACCACCACTAAATCCTGTTACATAGAAATTACCGTTTGCATCTGCTGCGATTCCATAAGGGGCATCCTGCCATGCACCTCCGCTATTAGGCCCATCATACCTTTGAGTAGTTACCTCATTTCCTAAAGAATCGTATACGACAGTCGCATAATCATCATCAACGGTGCCTCTGCTTTTTCCTGTGATATATAAATTGCCACGAATATCGAGTGCTATCGCTTCTGGTGCATCATTCTGATTACCAGTTCCGTTGTATCTTCTTGTCCAGAGTGTATCACCGTTAGGATCATATTTGATCGTTACGAAATCATTTCTGGAGCTTGCTCGATAACTAGATCCAACCACATAAATATTGCCTGAGGCATCGACGATAATTGCTTCTGGTATGTCATCATCATTTCCCGGTCCATTGTATCTTTTTACCCACTTCTCATTGCCAACAGAATCGTACTTAATAGTTATAATATCAGAAGGTATTCCCTGCAAAAACTTCCAACTGCCTCCAGTAATATAGATATTGCCAAGATTATCAAGCGCAAGTCTTGTGCTGAACTCATCCATCTCTCCTGAACTGTTGTATCGTCTTACCCATTTTTCATTTCCTGAAGAATCATACTTGATTGTTGCAAAATCTAACCCCGTGCCTGAGCCCGTACTGGTTCCTGCCATATAGACGTTACCAGCACTATCTACTGCTACAGCATAGGCTTCGTCACTACTATTTCCCGTGCCGTCATATCGCTGAGCCCATTTTTCGTTACCTGCTGAATCATACTTGATTGTGACATAGTCAAAACCAGTACCTGCACCAACACTACGACCTGTGATATATACATTGCCTGAATTGTCCGTCGTGATATCAAATGGCCAATCATAATCATCTCCAGGTCCACCATATCTTGCAACCCATAGTTCATTCCCCAGAGAATCATACTTTATTGTTGCAATATCATCGAGCGCCACACTGTCCCTGCTTGCCGCTGCCACATAGACATTCCCAAAATGGTCAGCTGCAATTCCCCATCCTGTATCATAATAGTTTGAGTCCACTGGTCCGTGATATTTTCTAATCCATTTCTCGCTGCCAGCAGAGTCGTATTTAATAGTAGTACATTCAAAAGTACTGGTGGTGTTCGCACTTCTTCCGGTTATATAAATATTTCCTAAAACATCAATTGTGATCGATGTTGCTCCGTCAACGACATTTGCAGGTCCATTATAGCGTGCAACCCATTCCTGAGTCTGGGCAATAAGATTTGAAATACAAATAGAACAAAGTACGATTATAACATTATTAAAATTTTTCATTAAGTCTCCCTTTTTACTAAAATTATTATAGCACTGATATAGGTTTTGTCAAGTTAATCAGGATCAAGGGTATATGATTATGTTTTGATAGTTTTTAGATCTATTGATTGCAAGCTTGTTCTAAAACAATGATTGGGGTTTGAAACTTTTCACTGGTTTTATGCAATCTGGTCGGTTAAATTTTGTTGAATTTAATTTGTCAGATACCTCAAATGAAATCATTTCTTTGGCATCATAAGGTTTGAGCAGGGGCAATAATTCTAACGGATCTTGAATCGTTTTGTCTAACCACATCTCTCTTTTGTCTGGTTCTAGTATCACTGGCATACGGTTGTGCAGTGGTTGGACTACCTCATTCGGTTTTGTTGTGATTATCGTGCATGATGTAATTAATCTATTATCTTTTGATTTCCATGTTTCATAAAGACCGGCAAAGCCCATCAGTTTACCAGAACGAAGGGAGATGTAGTATGGAGTTTTCTTTTTCTTGTTTTCTTCATGACACCACTCATAGAATCCATTTGCGGGTATTATGCAACGTTGTTTTTGAAAAGCACGGCGGAAAGCCGGTTTTTCTGCAAGCGTCTCAGCGCGCGCATTGATCATTCTATAACCAACGGACTCGTCTTTTGCCCAATGAGGGATGAGTCCCCATCTGAGAGCTTTCAAACGATTGCTACCATTTTTTATTATGCCGGCAACGTTATTGCCTGGTGCAATATTGTAATTAGGCTCCCACACCCATTCCACTTCATAGATCTCAAACTGGTCTGTGATTTCAGAGAGATAGACATGGAGAACATAACGGCCACACATAATAAATAATTGTATTAAGAATCGGTTTGATGTCAACAGAAGAAAATGGCGGAGGCGTGTAGGAATCGAACCTACCGTCCCCCTTTCGAAGGACATCTGGATTTGAAGTCCAGCAGGCACACCAGCACCTATCCACCTCCACGATTTTTACTCAAATTTTGAATTTGACTGTAAAAATCAGCGTCCCGCTTTATCGCAGATAAGCGGGGCTATCTTCGCTAAACTCTTTGTTGTTTCACTATACATTATTGTAACTAACTTGGGCCAATTGTCAAAGGGTAATTCTCTAAACCCGCACTCGCGGTTTATAGTTATTCTGTGCCTTTGCTCTCCAAATGCGACTTTATTACTTCATATTCTGTTTCGTAATATGGTAAGTTGGTACCACCGAGTTTCTTGATTTGGTCATTAGCGTTGTCTATGCGATCCTGGACAGGTGGGTGAGAAGCAAGCAGCTTTTCGAATACATTTGGTGGTTTTCCTTCCATTTTCTTAAATTTTTCAAAAACCTGAATCATTCCTTTCGGATTATATCCTGCCTTTTTTGTGTATAGTACACCATAATTATCAGCTTCGTATTCGTTTGCTCTGCCGTACCCCTGTAAGACTATACCGGTCGCCGCATCTGCTACTTGTCGTGCAGCCTTACTCATATTATCACCAAGTGCCACTTCCATGACAATAGTATACCCGTATATAGCCTGGAGCTGTTTCATAGAGTGGCGGGCAACCACGTGACCAACTTCGTGTGCTAAAACCGCGGCCAATTGGGCTTCATTATCGAACTGTTGCATAAGGCCTGAATAGATGTAGATAAATCCACCAGGACACGCGAAGGCATTGATTTCTTCGCTGTCAAGCACCTTGAATTGATATTTTATTTTTGCTCGATCACATACTTTTGCAATCTTTTGTCCAACTTTGTCGACATAGTTTTGGACGATTTGATTATTCAGTACTTTTTCTGAAGATTCAACATCTTTTGCAACTTCATGACCGATTTTGATCTCTGCTGCTGTGGGCACAAGGATAAAACTTCTCCTACCACCAGGACCAGTGGTCACACAGGAGATGATCAGAAAAAAAAGGAGAATTGTTATTCGCTTCACGTATGATTATAAGCAGTTAATTTTGAAAATCAAGAGAATTATAGAAAATATTACAATTTCACCCTCACCCTTACCCTCTCCCACCATCGAGGGAGAGGGAATAAGGAGATAAGCTCCCATCGAGGGAGAGGGAATAAGGAGATAAGCTCCCATCGAGGGAGAGGGAATAAGGAGATATGCATCCATCAAGGGAGAGGGAATAGGGGAATCTGCTCCCATTAAGGCACAGAGATGCAGTTGTAGATAATTAATTGAATCGTTGATTCGTTTAGGAATGTTTATTACGTTATCAACACCATAAACGGTTTTATATTTTCTTTAGGAATATTTTTGTCCAATGATTCTTACGTCGCCACGTTTGATAGTGACATTGTGGGTATCAAAGTAAATCAACAAGGGTAAAACATATTTGCGGCTCGCACCGAGCATATCTCTGAACTGTGAAACTTTTATTTGCTTGTTTTTCTTTAGAAATTCTATTATTTTTACTTCCGCTTCCTTTACGTATTTTTGATGTAGTACAATTGATTCACCGACATTAATTAGTATGCCTTTATCCATCACATATTTGTACGCCTTTTTTACCAAATTTTCGGGTCCAAGTTTCTGATTTAGAATGGTGGTATAATCAGGTGGTTTGTATCCCGCTTCAAGGAACATTTTCTCGATCTTTCTGACCGTTTCATCCAAATTTTTGTCTAGCACGATTTTGAAATCGAATATACTTATTTTATTGTCATTTGTTATCTTAACAACTTTTTGCTCACTCATCTCTCGCAACGTGTAATTCAGTAGACTCTTATCAATACCTTTGCTTATGCTTCTAATGAGTTCAAGCTGCGGTATTCCAATATCGGTAGGATTCTTCTTGTGATATTCTTCTAATACCTTCCTTATTTTACTTTTTAATTTTTCGAGATTTGACTGAGCATAGTACAGTCCTCTTTTTTCATTGATGCATACAACTTTTTTATTATCTATTAATTGCGCCACTAAAGCCTTAACACTTGACACTGGAAGGTTGAGGTCGTGTGCAACTTCATCAACTTTTCTTGGTAGATCAAAATTACTTACTAAGTTTTCTTCAACCATAACTACAGGATCACCTGCCTCTATTTTCTGCAAATGTTCAATCAAGTGTTCATCAAATCCCTTTGCTTTTGTTGCCTTTGATTCAATAATAACACCACCACCGATGGTTGCCTGTGGCGAATATGTTCTGATTACATATCTATCGCCAACATCACATACTGCTGGCGTTTCCAGACGTAATTGTGCCATTGCTTTTTCGCCTGGGTTTAGCATCTTTTTATCAAGGAGCACAATCCGCCCTAAGAGCTCTCTTGTTCCTAAATGCACCCTAAGTCTTGTTAGATTTTTTAAAGGTTTACCTGCAGATTTTAAAAGGTAAAGAGAAACATTGATGAAATCTGATGGCTCGAAATAACCTAATTGGCCAAGAATATCGCCTCGATTTATTTCATCTTTATCGACTCCCGCAAGATTAATGGCTGTACGATAACCTGTGCCGATTTCAGAAACTTGTTTGTTGTGTGTTTGTATGCCCCTAACCTTTACTGGTTTTTTGGCAGGTAGCAGTTCTAGTGTATCACCAGTCTTGATGGTGCCTGAAAGAATTGTACCGGCAACTACTGTACCGAATCCTTTCATGATAAAACATCGGTCTATGGGCAATCTGAATATACCTTTATCTTCCTTAGGTTCTGTTTCAGCAATTAAATCATTGAGAATTTTCTTCAATTTATCAAAACCTTCTTTGGTTGTATTTGAGACAGAAATAATCGGTGCGTTTTCAAGGAAAGTACCACGCACAAGATTCTTTATATCCTCGATGACGATTTGTAGCAGATCTTCCTGCACTAAATCTTTTTTAGTGACCGCGATAAATCCTTTTTTTATATCCAAGAGTTTGAGTACTTCAAGATGTTCAATCGTTTGTGGCATGACACCGTCATCTGCAGCCACTACCAATATCACGAAATCAATGCTGCTTGCACCAGCGACCATATGCCTGACAAACTTTTCATGGCCTGGAACGTCGATAATAGTGATATCGTCGCCGTAGAATGCGAAACCGAGATCGGTTGTCATTCCTCTTTCTTTTTCTTCTTTTAATCGATCTGGGTCATAACCGGTAAGTGCTTTTATGAGAGCACTTTTACCGTGATCAATATGTCCGGCTGTGCCGATGATAATATGTTTTTTTGTCATTCTTTAACTTGTGCAAAAATAGTGTTAAATGCCTGCACAATATACTTTTCCTCTCCTTTTAGAACTGTGCGGAAATCGAGAAGAAGAGTATCTTCTGATACACGACCGAAAATCGGTATGTGACATTGTCTTAGAGCTCTTGCTAAATCTTGGGCGTTCATTGTCTTTGGTTTGATCGCCAATACAGAAGTCGGTAGTTCTTCGGTGCTCAATGAGCCACCGCCAATTTCTGATACATCTGCTCTTACTGAGATTTCAATTTCAGACCCATACTGCTTTTTCAAGACGCGTGCGCATTTGTGCGCCTGGTTCATTATTTCTTTTTGTGGTTTCAGAAGTATACTGATGACGCCGTGATTCTTAATGAATGTCTCTTCCTTCTGCAAAAATAACTGCAATGTTGCTTCTAATGCAATATTTGTGAGTTTGTCACAGCGCATTGCCCTTGTTAAAGGGTTTTTCTTTATTTTATCTATGAGTGTTTTTTTACCGATAATAATACCGCACTGAGGTCCCCCAATCAGTTTATCACCGCTGAAACAGACTATATCAGCACCTGTTTTTATACTTTCTTGCACGATCGGTTCCTTAGGTAGGTTGTACTTGGAAAAATCTATTAATGCACCACTGCCTAAATCATCGATAACAGGAAGATTGTATTTTTTGCCTAATTCGACAATCGCATCAAGAGGTACTTCTTTTGTGAAACCAACTATTTTGTAATTGGATTGATGCACCTTAAGGAGTGCCCCAGTATTTTCATTGATCGCTTCTTCATAATTCCTGAGATGAGTTCTGTTTGTAGTTCCTATTTCCCTCATGATTGCGCCACTTTGTTCCATTATTTCTGGTATGCGAAAAGCGCCACCGATTTCAATGAGCTGTCCTCTTGATACGATTACTTCTTTGCCTTTCGCTATTGTGTTAAGAATGATAAGTGTTGCACCAGCGTTATTGTTAACAACAACACCTGCCTCAGCACCAGTAATAATATGAAGCATTTTGCTGATCTTACGATATCTGTCTGTTCTTCTTCCTTCTTCGTCAATTTGCAGTTGTGTGTAACCGACTGAGGCAGAACGTAGAATTTCAGGAATACGGCTGCTGAACGGTGCTCGGCCAAGCCCGGTATGTAGTACAATACCGAGGGCATTGACAGCACGACGGAAATATGGGGTCACTAGGTCCTTAAACTCGCAGATTATACTGTTTTTCAGAAACTCGAGACTCCACTTCTCACCGCGGAGTATTCTATTTCTGAATTCATCAATCATATATCTAATGATCGATGTACAATATTCTTGTTCAAAGGCATTTATGTATTCCTGAAGTTCTGGCCACTGTAGTATTTTATCAACGGACGGTATATTTCTTAAAACTTCTTTGTCACTCATAAAAAATTATAGATAAAAGTCTCATAATGTCAAGAGATTGAGAGTATAATGGTATTAGCTCCATGGTGCCAATCTCAAGGCAGATATGAATGCTTTCTGGAATGCATGGCATGTAGCTAAAGATATATGACTGCTTAGTTTTCTTATCTTATCCGCTTCTTTTATGAAATGATCGTTCTTCAATGCCAAGATTGCCCCTTTTAATGGTAGGTCATTCATGAATCTTACTTTTCTGATACCTTTTGGCAATAGACCGATTCGATACAAGGCATCTATATTCAGACGTACACCAAATTCGCCAGTCAGTACAGCTTCTTCTATCTGTTTAGGGTTTACTCGCGCATTATTCATGAGGATTCTTATGCCTGTATGAATTGCGCCTATGGCAAGCTGCAACTTGCGAATATCCTTCTGAACGATTGATATCCCTTTCACCTCAACAATTCTTAATAGCCGCCCATCCTCTCGAAGCGTACCTCGATTTAGCAAGACAGCGATGAGGTCAATAAGACCAGATGCGCAAAAACCGATCGGCTTTTTAGCCTTGATTGTATGAATTCGAAAACTCTTTTTCCCAAAGGTTACACGGTCAATGGCACCTGGTACTGCAAGGCTTCCACAACGGAGTCCGGTTCCTTCAAAGGCAGGACCGGCAGCAGTTGAGGTTGCAAAAATCCTATTTCCTTTCAAAAGCACAACTTCGCCATTCGTGCCGAGATCAATGTACAGTACAGATTTGCTTTTCTCGTTAAATCCACAGGCCAGAAGGCCGGCGATAGCGTCGCCGCCGACAAAACCGCCAATTGATGGAAAAATATAATTCCGTGAATGTTTAATGAACAAGCCGTTAGTTATTGTACTACGAAATGGATGCTGTGCGAGGCTATCAACCGGTTTGTTCAAGTAGAATGAAAGCATGACTGGATTGCCTACAATCGTTGTAAAGAGAGCTTTGTTGACACCCAATCGTTGTTTTATTTCTCCCACCGTAGTGAGTAACAATTTTCTTAAGGTATTGTATTTACCTTCAAGTGCGGCGTTTATTCTCGTAATCACATCGCCACCAAAACTGCCTTGTAAATTGTATGCTTTTGTTTGTTTTCTAACACGATGAGTTCGCATGTCAATTGCAGCACCTTTTATAACTGTTGTTCCGAGGTCAAGTGCGAGTCCAACATTCTTGGATATCTTAGGAAAACGTCTCTCAGGTTGAGGGATGTCTATTTCGATATCATTGACTATCCGATGCCGGCAGGCGAGACGATAACCGCGCTTAAGTAATTTTTCTTCTATGAACAAGGAAGAGAGTTTATCAGGTGGCTTCTGGATGTTCTTTATTTTCACCTTACACTTGCCGCATCGACCCTGTCCTCCGCATACGGCGTTTATTGGCAGCCTTCTGGTTTTTAGAAAATCGAGAAGTACTGTACCTTTGCGCACCTTGTATGTGCGGTGTCCTTTAACTTTTATATAGCTCATTTACGAACCCTATTTTCATTTTGCACATTTAATTTATACGAACGGTTTCGGTAAATAAATCATAATACGATAATATCATAATCATTCTGAGAAGTCAAGTTTCAATCAGAATAGCATACGCAAGAAATCAGGGGTGTCCGCTTCATCAAGAAGCGGACACCCCTGATTTCAATTATCTACTTTGGCACGAACCACACATCAAGACCGATTTTCCATGTGAAGTTACTACCTAATTGATTGACCGCTGTCACAGGGATTGGGAAGATGAATTTTGGTCTGATGCTCAGACCAGGGGCTGGTTTAATAACAATGCCAGGGATGAGGTTCAGTCGCCGTTTACCTCCTGATTCAGTTCCGTCCTCTGCTTTATTCTTCAATCCTTCGAGGAAAGAAAAATTCAGAAACGCTGTTATTTGATTATTTAATATATAATCGATCTTGAAAATAGCTTCAATTTCATCACCGATATCAACCTCCGCGTCATTTTTCATATTGTACCAGTACCCAGCCTTCAGGTGGAACACCAAAGGTGTGACGCTATGCATAAAAATTGCACCGGCTGCAATATCAAGAGTACGATCATCGAGTACAATATCTGCATTTTCGTCAGCCATTGGGATTCGTACAGCCGCGACACCTGTTAAGAATGGTTGACCTTTGCCGCCCAGAAAATTGTAGCGTGTTTTTATCCAAATATCTTGTAAGCCAAGAGAACTAAGATCACCCTGACTTTTATTCATTACAGGAATGTGAGCCATAATTTCCCACTTGTTGATTGGTGCATAGCCAAGCATGAAGTGCGCATCTATTACAGTCGTTTGCAGACTATCGGGTTTATCGATCCACTCCTCATTTGCCTGGTCCCATGATCTGTTTATGGTGGTATAGCCAAACCCAACCATAATTATGGGCTTACCTGCAGGTATTGTCTTGGCACCACGCCAAAGCAGAGGCGTGGCGTGACTCATACTTGCTATAACAAAGATGGCATAAAATAAGTATAGCATTTTTTTCATTTTTTCTCCTTACGTCCCTTCGGGACGTCAATTACAGCGATTTTTTTCCTTGCAGTAGATTAATATGCATTTGTATTTGTTAGAATTCTCTCTAGAATTTCTCGAACCATGATGTGGAGCTCTAGGAACTCTTTGGAGCGTCGATCCCGTGGTCGTGGAAGGTCAATTTGAAAATCATATTCTATACTCCCCGGTCTATCTCTCATCACCAAAATGCGGCTAGCAAGGAAGACCGCTTCGTCGATGTTATGGGTTACAAAGACAACTGTTTTTTTCTCATGCTCCCAGATTGTTAAGAGTTCTTCTTGAAGACGATGTCTCGTTCTTTCATCGAGTGCCCCAAACGGCTCGTCAAGTAACAGTAATTTTGGATTGTGGGCAAGTGCACGTGCAATCGCCACCCGTTGCTGCATCCCTCCTGACAGTTCGTAGGGAAATGCCTTTTCAAAGCCTGTAAGACCCACGAGTCTTATCAATCTTTGTGCCTCTTCGTAGCGTGTTCTCTTGTGTATATTTCTCATCTCCATACTGAATGCTATATTATCGATGACATTGCGCCACGGGAAAAGAGAGTATTGCTGGAATACAAGGGTCGTGTTCTTACTTATACCTTCAACAATCTTGTCGGCGATAGTAATTTCTCCAGCTGTTGGTTGTTCTAGTCCTGCTATCAATCTCAGTAGCGTTGTTTTACCACATCCAGTTGGACCTACAATGCAGAGAAATTCTCTGTCACTGCAGTCAAAAGCGAGATCAGATAAAGCAAGAATTTCTTCTTTTCTTGCGCCAATGTATGTTTTCGTGACGTTATACACTTTCAGAAATGCCACTAGCGCTCCTTTGCTTGCCACACCGAAGTTCGATCTGATGCGAGCTTGACTACATAACTTAATAGGGCGCCGACTGCTCCGATGAGAATCATACTCGCGATGAGGATATCCATCTCGGCGAGCTCATACGAAAACATGATTAAGTAACCAATACCCGCGTCACTTCCGGGTAACATTTCGGCTGCAATGATTACCATCCATGATATACCAAGACCTAGTCTCAGCCCAGTGAGGACAGCAGGTAGAGATGCTGGCAAAATTACTTTTTTGAAAAGCTTACGTTGATCAGCGCCAAGAAGGAGGGCAGATTCCATGAATATGTTCTTTACTGATTTTACACCATGTACAGTGTTCAAGAAGATAGGGAAGAATCCTCCATAGAAAATAACAAAGAGCATACCAAGTTGTATGTGTCCAAAAATCGTCGTTGTATAGCGAACACCGAAGACTTCGGCAATCGTATAGGTTTTGAATATCGCCATTGCAAAGGGTATCCACGCAATGGGGCAGAGGGGCCTTAGTATTTCAATGATAGGACTAAAGATCTTGTGGAAAAGGAGGTACCTACCAACTAAGAGCCCCAGTGGTATCCCTATTAAAGCTGCTAATATAAACCCTAGAACAACCCTTGATGCACTTACAATAATGTGCCAAACATAGCTGCCTGTATCAAGCAAGTCACTAAAAGGATGTAAAAGACGATCAAAAACTGCTTCGACTTTTGGCAACAGTGATGGGTTATTGACCTTTATGGCAAAAAATTCCCATACGACTATTATTATGAGTGGTATAATAAGACCTAAAAGAATTGATTTTGCTATATTATTAATACCAGGTCTCCAGTCTTAATTCCTTTGCTGCTTTTTCGAGTAGACTGAAATCATAGAGAATTTCCTCAACCTCTTTGCCTTCTTTTAACTTGCCTTCTAACTTGCCGAGACGGTTCATTTCGTTTATCCAGGTCTGCATATTCTCTTTCCAATAATCAGTAGGATTAGTGGTGAAACCTGAAGTGGAGAGTGATGCTCTTTCAATTTCAATAGACGTCCCGATCCATTTGGAAGTAAGTTCTGCATGTCGGTTCGGATCCTCATTTGCATACTGCGTTGCCAGAATAATCAGTTTTAGAAAATCTTTTATTATCTCCTTTTTATTCGCCATTGCCTCGTCAGTTGCTGCGATACAGCAGCATGGGTGATCTTTCCATATACCGGGTGGCAATTCATTTAAGTCAGCAACACATTTGCCAACTCCTTTATTTTCAGCGATCGCACACCAAGGATTATTCGATACGTAACCATCAATTATATTATTATGCAGTCCGGGGACGAGGTTTTCTTCACCTTTCAAAAGTATCATAAGGATATCTTTTGTCCTATCAGATTTATCGCTGGTATAAGTCACCTCCTCTTCTAATAATGCTCTTTCAAAAATCAACTTAGCGATCGCAACAGGATTTTTGAAGCCGATCCTGATGGGTTCTTTTGATTCTTTTGCCCACGTGACAAACTCTTGCCAGTCTTTAACTGGATTATCTGGTTTTAAAACAAGCATATCTCCTTTGGTATGAAGAGGTGCGATGATCTTCATCGGTGAACCTTTATCTGTGAAGAATGCGACAGCTGCAACACCACCAAACCCAACCTCAAAATGTCCTTGAGACATTAAGGTTGGCATTTTCGAACCACCACCAGATAGATATAGTTCAACATCCGCGATTTTCTTGTTCTCTTTGATGAGCTCATAATGTTTTCTCGCTTCGATTTCTTTTAGGTAAACACCACAATCTTCTTTTGTTCTTTCATGCTCAAGTGCTGCTACGTAAAGAGCTGATTGATGATCATGCCCGACATAGCCTACTTTGAGCACCTGCGCTTCCTGTCCTGCACAGGAGATGAATATAGTCACTATGAAACATAGACCAATCAGTTTTTTCATCTAACCCCCTACGAATTTTGCTTAAATCTTTGATTTAATCGCAAAATTCAGTATCCCAAGCCCGCCACAGTTCTTGGCGGGTCGAGGGATTTCCTTATTTTTATAAGATAATCGACAGTAGCATTATCCTTCCACACTTCTCTATTTCTTGAAAAACAGCTTGCAGAAGCAATTTCCATCTTTTGCGACTTCTTCTTGCCATGGTGCGCATGGACAGATAACATCTTTTTCTGGGTCAAGAGGATGACTTTGTTTGCAAGGACAGTAGTATTTGCCAAATTCATTGAAGTTCATGGTCATCAACCCCAAAACTTTTTTCCGACGTTCTTGGTCAGGATTGAGAATGTATCCTTTTGAATTGGCAATTTTCACTATTCTTTTAAGATTTTTATTGTATGCGTCTGTTCCTATTACATCGTCCCATGGATTTGCCATAAATATACCCCCTTGCACCCCTTCTGGATGCTGATTGCAGCGATTATGTTTATAAACAGAAGAATTACAGGAATGAATATTAGTAAATCGGGTTTTACAAAGATGTATTTTGGGAGGTTTGGGATAGAGACTCGACCGAGTCTGTCTGGGTGGATAATCATTTATCCCCTCCCAAAATAAGGTGATTTTTAAGTATGTATATTGGGTTATAAAAAAGTGAACGTCTTAATTGATTGTAAGGTAGATAAAGGCTGAAATTTTGCGTGTGGATCCGACCGAATCCACTGCTCTCGGGGCTCACTTTTTGACCCCATTGTGATATAATAGAATCCGGTTCATTTAATAAATTATATCGATATTAATAGTTATGTCAAGTATATTTATTATTTTTTAATCAGATCCGCAAGTGTCTTGTTACCTAAGGTATTCTTTACTGATTTGGCTAAATCTGCCCAAATTCTTCTTGTTGGACAATGCGTTATTAGAGTGCAGATTCTTGGATTATCTAAACAATCAACCGGAGAAAAGGAGCCTTCCAAGATTTTATGAACATCGACAAGTTTTATTTTGCTTGGAGATTTTGTCAGGAAGTAACCGCCTTTTGAACCCCTTATGGCTCTTATTAATCCCGCCGTCCTTAAGATTATGACGATCTGCTCAAGATACTTTTTTGATATCTTTTCACATTCTGCAACATCTCTGAGCAGTAGAGGTCCTTTTTCATAATTTTCAGCCAAGTCCACCAAAAACCTTAGTCCATAACGGAATCTTGATGATATTTTCATAAGTTTTTAGCTCACTTATTATGGTGATATATATAATTCAATTGTATCCATCGCACCGTAGATATCCGGGAAAGAGGTATCCGTTTCTGCCACGACTATCCTCACGTAACCAGTCCCTTGTCTTTGTGAAGTACCGTAGCAGACGCTATCCATTTCAAAAAAACCATCTAGCGAATCATTGGTGCTCGTGGTTGTTTCTCTTTCTCGTCCCACAGCGAGGTTATCAGGATCCATGTCCCTGATTTTTACGTTTAGATTATTGATCCCAGTAGAATCAGCCGTTCTTCTTACCCAACCATATACGTGACAGAAGAGAGGTTCCTCTTCTTCACCGCAATTCAGAGCAATCATTATGATGATAGCACCTAGTATCAAAACAATCCGATTCATTTTTTTCCTCATTTATATATATTATAGCTATTATATATATTTTACTTGAATTGTCAATAGATTTGCATATAATGTAATGCGTGAAAATACTGATCTTGGCAGCGCCCATTGGTTCTGGCCATATCAAGGCAGCTAAGGCAATTAATCAAGCTTTGATAAAGGAAGATTCACAGGCCATTGTACGCTTTGAAGATTGTTTTAGGTGGGTACATCCTCTATATGGTTATGCATATAAGAAAATATACAATTATGGGCAAAAGAGTTCGAGGCGTTTGCTGAAGTTGTTATATGGCGGCATGGGTGTGAACAATGGTTCTTCTGAGCTGCTCTACAAAGGCCATAAAGCAATTGCTTATAATTTCAGATATCTTTTGGACAAACATAGACCAGAATACGTGCTGTGTACACACTTTTCCCCCGGGTATTTTTCGGCACTTTACAAACACGAATATAAGTACAAAATTGGTATTGTGATTACAGACTATTATGTTCATCCGCATTGGGTAAACAAAGAGATCGATCATTACTTCATACCACACGAGTTTCTGACAGAGCAGGTGATTTCTTACGGTGGTAAGAAAGAACAAATTTTTCCTTTTGGTATCCCGGTCGCCCTTGAGCTCGAGGGTGAGATTGATAAAGATGCTGCGCGCAAGCGTTTTGGGTTGTCAAATAATAGGATTTCAGCAACTGTTATGGGCAGTAGGGTATTTGGTGGTGAATGGTTTGAAGTTGTACGAGAGATCGTTGATTTTGACTATGATCTCCTTGTTCTCTGTGGTGATAATAAAGAAGCGATGGATAGTATAAAGAATCTAAAAGGCAAAGCACATTTGAGTACATATGGTATGGTAGAACGTATACACGAGTTAATTGGAACCACTGATATGCTTATTACCAAGGCAGGTGGTATTACTACCACGGAAGCAACAAAGGCAGGACCTTGTCTTCTGTTTGCAAATTCAATTGTCGGGCTTGAGGATAAGAATGAAGATTTTTTTATTGAATATAAGGCCGCGTTGAGACTCACAAAAGACAAGGCAAAGAAAATGATGTTTGATCTTTTATCTCATCCGGGGAAAATTACTGAGATGAGGAAAAATCTTAAGAAATTAGGCAAAAGAAAATCAGCTGAAAATATCGCAAAGGTTATTTTAGATGCAGAGAGATGAATTTGAAAAGCTTGTTAAAGATACACTAAAAAGCCTTCCAAAAATTTTTCGCGATAAGCTTAAAAATATTGATGTCGTTATTGAAGATGAACCGATTGTGCATAAGTCCTTATTGGGATTGTATCAAGGCGTGCCTCTTAAAAGAAGAGGGCTCTGGTATGGTAATGTAATGCCTGATAAAATTACCCTGTTCAAGAATAATATTGAACGTATTAGCCGTAATAATGAAGAGATCAAGAAGTGGGTGCACAAAGTAGTAATTCACGAAATTGGCCATTATTTTGGATTTGATGAAGATAAATTGAGAAAAAGCGGATACTGAGGTACTAAATACTAGGAACTAAACACTAAATACTTTAGTTTTAATCGCAAATTGAACCGCACATAAATTGAACTTTTCTGGTTGAAAATTGATTATTAATATAGGAGGTATTTATGAAGAGACTTTTATTATCTATTGTCATTCTACTCTTTACTGGATGCGCCTCAATATCTGTTGAAAAAGTGATTGGATCTCAGGGTGGGATTTTAGAAGTAGATGGCGCGCGCATTGAAATACCGGCTGGTGGCCTTTCCGAGTCCACGCTGGTGAAGGTTGAGAAGAAATCGATCAGTCAAAGGACATATGAACAAGGTTTCAATCTCATGGGCACATCCTATGTGATAAGTCCAGAGACCCTGTTTTTCGAAAAACCGATGCAGCTGTCATTTCCTGTCATGACACAAAATATTGCACTCGGTGCAAAGATTGGCAGCGGATTTGTGCCTGTTGCGGGTTCTGTTATAGAAGGTGAGACCTTGAGGGCAACTATCTGGCATGGCGGCGAATACTATGTGATCACCGAACCCGATGAGTATGGTATCAGAGACCACTCAGATACCGAGGAGGGTTTATTGATCGTTAGTGATATCTATGTGAGCGATTATATCAAAAAGTTCAAGCAGGTGATGAGGCAGGGGGGGTATCAGTATCCAATATGGACATTCGTTTACCCGAGTGAGAAATCGCTTGAAGAAAACGCTCATTTTTTGGCGGAAGAGCTTAATAAATTACATGAAGAATACGGCGATTTTCGCCTAGATATGGTAAATTTTGGTGTTGGTGGTTTATTGGCAAACGCGTATCTCGCGGACACCAATCTTTACCAAAAGGACGTATCATCTGCGTTTATTACAGTCGGCACACCGTTTCATGGCTCAAACTTCGTTGATTTAGATAGTGTAAGGAAGGGGAGAAGTCCGTATCGCTTCTTCTTTGTTGATGGTTTAGGAGATAATATGATGGATCTGCAGCCTGAGTCCGAGTTCTTTTTATGGATAAAAAAGAGCCGATTGGGAAAACACTACTATGATTGTCCAGAAGAAGCACAAAATTCTGCGTCTATTAGGGGAAGATCGCCATTCAAAGGCGAATTTCCCGAGGAATACAAGGGTGATGGATTAGTATCTGTAGAAGCCACCTATTTAACGCCATTAGAGCCAGTGCCATTTCCATTGAGTCATTTTGAGCTTTATGAGAACAAAGAAGTGCATGCTATGATTAAAGAATGCGTGCAGCTGTACCGCACTTTTACCTGGCCATTGGTTTTCAGTAGAGTCTGGAAAGGAGAAGAGGCTTTCTCTAAGATTCTTGAATTATGGGAGAAAGAGAAAAAATTGCATTACCATAACCATTACATTGGTCTTGAACAGCTTCTCGAGCTAAATGAGAATATGCTTAAATCCGCACCGAAGGATGCGATTCTTATCACCAATGGTGATAACGATACATACCCTGCATGGTACGTACAGGAGAAGAAAGGGATCAGAAAAGATGTTCTTATAGTCAATCGCAATTTGCTGAATCTAAAAGAACATGTGATGTTTCTCCAAAAAAAAGGTTTAGCTTTGGATATAGGTGAAGAAGAATTGGATAGGATTAAACACAAAAAAGAGGATGGTGAAGTTATAACGAAATCAGATCAACTGATCAAGATGCTTGTGGAGCAGAAGAAAAGGCCAGTTGTATTTTCCACGACAGTATATAGACCAGATCGATTTGGATATCCACTCAAACTTGCTGGACTAGTGTATGAGATAGATGAGGGGGATGTTGAAGTAAATGAGAAATATGTTGATGTTACAAAAACCAAACATCTATTTCATAATGTGTTTAGTTTTGAAAAATTGTTGTCAGTTCCTTTTGACTCTCTGGATGATGATATGCAGGCGCTTTCCACAAATTATGCAGCTTGTGCTTTTACATTATCTGTCGCATTGAAAAAACAAGATAAGCACAAAGAAGCGTTGCAAGAGATGCAATTCGCAATTCGATTAGCACCCGAGAAACACAAACACCATTTCTATTTCAACGAAGCTTCTATGTATTTAGAATTAGAAAAGCGAGAAAAGGCCGATAGCATATTTAAGAAAGTGCTTGAAATGCCTGGTGCAGATTCAAAATTCAAGACGGAGATTGCTCGCAAGTATTACGAAGAAATGGACATGAAAGAAGAGGCTATAAAGATACTTGCTGATTGCTTGAAAGATAATCCTGATGACAAGGAAATTCTTGAGTTGATTCAAGAATATCAGGAGGGATTATAGATCATAAGTCACTCGAACCATTTGAACTTTACGAGCTGTTTAAGGATGGTGACGAGAAAGCGTTCAATGCATTATATGAGCGGTTCAGCGCCGGTTTGTTTAATTATTTGGTAAGACTCGTTGGTGACTGGCACTATGCCGAAGATATTTTGATTGAGACATTCACGAAACTTGCGAATTCAAATCTGAGTAAAACCGGAAGTTTGAAGGCATGGTTGTATCGCGTAGCTACAAATGCCTGTTACAGATTGCTTAGGAAAAAGAGGGGAGAGGTTCATTTTTCTGAGGAAAATTTCAAGAAGTATATTGATGATCCTGGTCCAGATTTAATCAGAGAAATGAAGGTCCAAAGATTATTGAGCGGATTGCCTGGCAGTCTGCGGGTCGTTTTGGTATTGAAATTTTATGAAGAGATGACCTATAAGGAAATTTCTGACATTATGTGTTGTCCTCTCGGCACTGTGAAATCAAGGATGCATGAAGGGATAAAAAGGTTAAGGAAACGTATGGTCCGAGGGGTTAGCAAGAAGGCAACGAGACCCGTTTCGTTAAAAAAGGTGAAGGTTACGGAAAAAAAGAACAATCATTTGGGAAAAGTGGTCCGTAACCGCCGCTCATAGTGTTTGTTTGAAATTGAGCAAGGAGAAAATAATGAAATGCAAAGAGATGCATAAATATTTTGATGATTATATTCTTGGGGAGCTCGATTCTGTTATTGAAATGCAGATAAATGAGCATCTTGCAGAATGCAAGATGTGTAGACAGATATTAAATGATAGGGAAACAGTGATAAATATGATTAGAAATACGCAGAAGTTTGAGCCTGGTGCAGGAACGTATGATCGAATAAAGAGCAGGATCGTCATACCAAAAAAAGAGAAGAGACTATTTTGGATATTTCCAAAGAGTCTCATTTATGTTGCAGCTTCGTTTGTGCTTGGTCTCATCTTGATGCGGACTGTTGATATTATAGCGCTACAGCGGATAAAGAGTCCGCAGGTAGAAATGAGATACGAACCCTCACACAAAGAGCCGTTTTCTGATACAGTTCAGTTCTATTCTGCTCCACCAAAGAATCTGGCGAGAATATAAATTTGCTGCTAGATCTGTTCTAACTCTTTTCTTGCTGACCTACTTAATATTTTTGTTACGGTGGGATTTTTCAATATTTTTGTAACTTTTTCACCAATTTCGTAGTTTCTTTCTTTAATTTTTGTGAGTAATCTTTTTATCTCAGAGTAACTTGGCTCATTTTTCTTCAGTTCATCTTGTATCGCATTGATATTTTCAATTATAATCTCTCTTAAATCTTTTATTATGTTTTTATCAGTCGCGATTGCATCCTCGAGTAGATCCAATTCTGCAAAAACATTAGTTGGTATCAAGTCTTCTTTATCTACAGGAAACATGAGGTCAAGTTGGTATTCATTTTCAACAAGATCGATGCCTTTAGTGGTTATGCGTGCACCAACAAAGAGACTACCTTCGAGAGGTTTTTGCAGCTCGAGATAGCCTTTTTCTTCTAGATAGATAATATTAAAATGTAACTCCTTAAGACCGATATTAAGCTCTGTACGAAATTCTTTCGGTGTCACTCGGTAGTATGGATGTTCTAAACAACGTTCATAGACCATTTCGAGTATTTTTCTTCTTATTTCGATGTTATTCATGGCTATTTTTAGAAAGCAATACCAACTTGGCAACCAAATTGAACGATTGAAAAACTGATTTGGTCAAGCTTCGGTTCACTGCCGACCAAATAATTGAGTTCTGGCTTAATTCTCAATTTCAGCGCAGTATCATGAGTTATTGGTTCTAATGGCTGTGAAAAGCTGAGACCTGCACTGAATCCGTATATGCTTGAAAATGCATATGAATGGAATATAGGACCAATATCTGTGCCTCGCACGTGCCAGGGATAAAGCAAAACCACGTATTTTGGCATTAAGTGCAGGTAAAGGCAATCCTCTATCACCGGGTAACCTAAGACTGCTGATACTCGGAAATCTAGGTTCCATGCAACCTCTGCAAGCCCGACTCCCAGGCCTATATCAGGGCAAATTATTATGGGTTCATCCAAAAGTTGGAACTTGACATCTGACACTGTGTAATAAAAAATTTTGTTTTTTATTGCCCCATTCAAAACAAACCCTGACTCCACAAATGGGCTGAATTGATGTCTGATTGAGCCGTTGAGAGCGAACACACCAATAGATGTATCCATGTCTGATTTGGTTAGTATATTATGTGCTCCAATCAAGAAGACGGTATTATTCGGGCTATCGATAAGTTCCGGTGTTGGATTAGCGCCATAATTAATGTAGGGCAACGTATAGAGTATACTGTAATCTTTTGTCCACGTAGAACATCTTACAGCAAATAGTCCGATTGTGCATAATAACAGAATTTTATATTTACCTATCATGGTCCTCGTATCCAATATTTGAATGATTTAACGTTACTTAAATTTCATGTTTCCTCGAAAAGTTTCGAAGTCGCGATAAGGTTTACGTTTAAGAAATTTTTGCTGTGTGCTTTTGTCTTTTATAGATTTCAGTACACTTTCCTTAATTTCTTCAGCACGTTTAAAAAGTTCGATTGTATCATTAGGGTTACCTAAATAGTAATGGACACGGCATAAATTAGAATAAATTAGAAATTTTGCTTCCTTGCTGCTCCCGAATTTTTCTGCTTGTGTTTTTGCTTCTGTAAGAATGTCTTTAGCTTCATGCAAGTAGGCTATGGAGAGTTTTCTATCCTGCAATGCCTGGGCGATTCTGACCTTTGCTTGTTCAATTTTGAGGCTGGTCATAATTTCACTGGATTTTATCTTTTGTGCCAATGACTTTATTTCTTCACATAGTTTCCACGATTCGCTGTACTTTTTCTGTTGTGTGAATAATTCGACAATACTTATCATCACGTGCAATTCCATGATTTTGCTCGCTAGTTCTTTAAATATTGATCTAGCTTTATTGAAGTATTTTCCGGCTTCTTCGAATTCTTCTTGCTCCTGGCGGATTAATCCCAATCCCCAGTTGCCATAACCATTCCCCAGATGATTATTAATCTGCGCATTGATACGGAGGTATTTGTTGAATTCTTCCTCTGCTCTGGTGAGATCCCCAAGCAAATAATAGCTGTTTCCAATATTGTAGGTTGCGATTGCTTGACCAAGCATATCTCCAGTTTTCTTATCTATCTCCATTGACTTTTCAAGATATTTCAGCGAACTGAGGTAATCTCCCTGGCTATCATAATAGCCGCAGAGATTATTAAAGATTACAGCCTGGCCAGAAATATCATCGAGTATTTTATAAAGTTTTAAGGCTTTGTCAAAGTAGTTCAAAGATTTTTCTCTGTCACCCGCTTGAGCATGAATTGACCCAAGGATATTATAGATCCTTGCTAGACTCTTGCGATCTTCAACGTCTACTGTGTCACCGATGGCAGCCAAACCATTTTCAAGTATCTTGCGTGATTGTTCGTCATCTCCTCTCAGATGATAGATCCACGCCATACTGATTTTGATGGAAATTTCATTGATTTCAGGAGCATCGATTATTCTACCCAATGCCGTATTGTAGTTTTCAATTGCTTTATCATAATTGCTTACACTTTCATATGTATCAGCAATTAGGCGATAAACTTCAGACTCTTGTTTCGCGTCGTCACAAAATCTCAGGGCGTGGTTCAAAAATTCTAATGCATCATCGTTCTTACCAATGCGGTTATGAATTCTACCTAGTTTCATTAAAACATCTCTTCTTGATGTTTGTTTTTTTTCTATGTAATCAAATTCTTTAAGAACCCCAAGGTAAAGGAGTACGGCTTCGTCATTTGCATAACGTTTTTGGGCATTCTCTGCCGCCTTAAGACCAAATTCAATTGTCTTATTATGTTTATCAGTCTGGCTGTAATGCTCAAAGAGAATTTCATAAAACTCTGCAAGGCGGTCTTTATAAAGTCCCTCAATTGTCTCACCAACCCTTAGATGCAAAGCCACTTTTCTTTTCTCTGGAATAGTTGAATAGATGACATCCCTCACAACGCCATGATTGAAAGAAAACTTCTCCTCTTTATGTGGGGATATAAATCCGAGATTAGTTAGATTAATAATCAAGTCATCAAGATGTTCCCACTGCGAGCCGAATACTTTTATGATTCTTTTTGAAAAATTTCTACCGATTACTGCCATTTCTTCGAGGGTGTTTTTCAGTTCAATGCTCATTGTATCAAATCGATTTCTAATGATAGCTTCTATGCTATAGGGGATGGAAAATTTTGCATCACTATCAGCAGCATACCATTCTGCCCCTTTTTTGTATAGTATCCCTTTAGCGATCAGGAGTTTGATGATTTCTTCCAGAAAAAATGGATTGCCCTCTGATTTGGCAACAATATCATCGATAAGAGCTGCTGGCAATTTCGGTATCTTCAGGAGATTTGTTGATATTTGTTTCGTTTCTGTGATATTAAGGTGCCTTAAGTTGATTTCGTGAATAGTGAGTTTGCTTTTAAGTTCTTCCTTGATGGCCCAAAAGGGCTTTTCGGTTTCTGGCCTAGAGAGAAGGAAGAGAAGCATAGGTAAGTTTTTATTTGTTTCGAGGAAGAATTTTAAGGCTTCAAGTGTGGACATGTCAGCGAGATAGAGATCATCGATAATATACA
>SMTZ1_10005272_pt1 | contig 29502 bp, 20 predicted proteins | sample DeeMarSWOR136_30_FD_25667 | JGI IMG/M metagenome (IMG submission 25667) | reverse complement strand
TTGGTAGAGGAGAACGATACTAAAAGGCAAATGACACTATATTTTTTATTTGCGGCATTAATGATAGGATTAAATTATATTCTCCAGAAGTTAAACCAGAGGATAATGGCACCATTTATATGCAACAATTTTGGAGGAAATGCTTTTATTCAAGCATTTTATTGTTCGGAAGACCCTTTTATCATGCATGAATTAATTGGCTCTATTGTAGCTGTTGGGGTGACTTACATCATTAAATTTTTCTTAGATAAATATATAGTTTTCAATAGAGGTGGAACAGAACTGAAAGAAACCTCGATAGAATTTATGAAATATTTCGGCTTTGCTATTCTAACAACTATTGAAAACATAGGGATTCAATTTATATTAACTAATTTTCTTAATTCTCCCTTAGAAGTAAGCTTTATAGTTGCTTTATCCATTGGATACATAACTAAATTTTTCCTAGATAAGCGATATGTATTTTTAAAAAGAAATGAAGAATAAAAAAATTTAATAGATCGAAAGGTGTTTTAATTCATATGGCAGATGAACAAGAAGAACGCGAAGAGAAAGAAGATAAGTCGATTGTAGATGCTTTATCAACTTTGGGTTGGGTGGAAGAAAAAGAGGAAGAAGAAGTCCCTGAAGTAGGTGAAGACCTAGTAGAACAGCTAAATTTCTTTAAAGAAGAAAATAAAAGATTAATGGGAGAAATTAATGAGAAAAATGACATAATTAATGAAAAGATTGAAACAATAAACAATCTTGAATCCCATATTCAAAAATTATCAAAACAATCAGAAGACAAATCAGATCAGGATCAAGCAATCCAAAAACTATACGAAACAATCGAGAATAAAAATGATGAAATAGAGCAATTGAATACTCTTCATGATGAGGAAACTACCAAATTACAAAAAATTATAGACGATCAAGTTCAAAAAATACAAGAATTAACTTCTCAAATTGAGGATTTCCAATCAGGTCAGACTGATTTAATTAGTCAAAAAGACATTCAAATTAAAGAGTTAGAAGAACAGCTTCATTATCTTGAAGATGATACAATTCAAAAGTCGAAGTTTCAAAAACTTGAAGTACTTCTTGAAAAGAAGGATGAAATTATAACCGAAAAAGAAAAGACTATTTTTACGCTCGAAAATTCGTTAAAAACAGCTAATCAACAAATACAAGAAATCCAGCAACAACACGAGACATTTAGTTTAGTCAAAAAAGATCTTGAGAAAAAAACAGCTCGAAATAAAGAATTAGCAATAGAAATGGAAGAACTAAAACAAAAGAATATTACTAATACTGAAATAATAAACCGTCTTGAAGAAAAATTAGAAGAAGCCCACAGAACTTCAGGGAATATTACTGGAAAATTCGAAGTAGAATTAGGTAATTTGAGGAATGTTCTGGAGGGAAAAAATGAAGAGCTAATAACATTAAAAGAAAACTATGATAAAATTGATGCTGAACTCCATGAATATAAAACAATAGAAGAAAAGATTCTAGGGGATATTCAAAATATCAAAGATGAGAATCTCAAACTCGAGTCTGAACTTGAAAGTAAAGAAGATGAAATAATAGAATTAAAGAAAAAAATTAAGTTAATGCGTAGGGATATGCAAAGATCTTAATTGAAAAAGATGAAATTACAAATCTTATTATTTAAAAGTTTTTTTAAAAAAAAAAGATTAAAAAAATAAACACAATTTAGGTTTTGGGGTTATTTCTCCCTCCAGATTGTTCCGCAATTTCCACAGAGGTATTTGCGACCATACACTCTTGGATAATCTAAGATTACATTTGATTTATCAACACTCTCATGAATCATATGTGGATCATCAGTATCGCACTCGGGACATCTTCTACGACCTTCCATTTTCTCGACAGTTATAATTGAATCGTCAGTCTTTCCAGGAATTCCTGGAGCTGCAGCAGAGGCCCTTACTCCTGAAATATCGGCTTTTACTTCTTCTGGAGTTACGTCCCTGACTTCTGATTTAAATTCTGGTTGGATTGCGGCGGCAATCCTGTCATCTGCATCTTGTCCTTCTAATACTGATTCAGCTTTTAATTGTACAGCATCAGATTCCTTATAATTTTCTCCTCTATCCAAAGCAGCAAGAAATTCTGCATCCTCACCTTCTTCAAAAATTGTTTCTTGCTGTAATCCTGCCCTATCAGCATCTATAGATCTTGCCCATTGACCAGCTCTGACCTTTTCAGTAGTAGTACATGCTTTCCCTTGCCAGATATACACTTTATTTCCCAAATCAGCAACAAAACAATCTTCTGATTCTAATGAGTCTTTAGAAAAGGGAACTTGAATCATTTTCATAGCATTTATATCTTCAAATTCTTCAGCTGATACCCGATAAAGAATATTCTTCCATTCGTTAAATTGCGCAAAATCACCTGTAGTCACATCTTTAAGTAGGGTTTTAGCGTAATTTTTTTCAACTATTTTCATTGCTCCCAAAGAAGCGATTAGACCAAGAAACTCATTTGTCTCAAATCCTTGATCTACTGTAATTATTTTTGCAGCTCCACCACGTTGTTGGTCTAATGTTCTTGCTTGAGCCGCTCCAGAAGTTTTCTCATCTACCGAACATTTGTTTCCAATCCAAATGAATATTGTTTTTTCAGCGTCAGCCAAATAAACATCCCCACTACTAAATATGGGTTTATTGATTTCTTTTAATTGACCCTGATCGACTAGGTAAAGTTTCATATAAAATTTTCACTTTTAATTTTTTTAAAAATTTTACTTTAAATGAATTATAAAACTAGGATTATAAAAATTTGTGTGAAAAAATACCTCTTCTGAAATCAAAAATCATCTAGAGCGAGATTTATTCTTCGTACTAATTCGGGAATATCATTAATATCTATCGAACAATATGCAATTCGAATCCCATTAATGTTTTCTTCTAATTTTTCAATAGGAATTGTCCCTACTTTATATTTTCGTAATAATTGGTCTCCAAATTCACCTGCTTTTATTTTATTAGGGTTGAAATTTAAAAATACGAAAAAACCTCCCGAATTTGGATCAATCGAAATGTTAGGATTGTTGATTTTTCTTAATTCTGAATTAATTTTTTCATACCGTTTTCTAAGTAAATCGTTCACCTTCATCCTTGATGAGAGAAAGTTCTCAATACCTTTTTCTTTAAATAATTTTTGAGTCAAGCTTTGATAGAAGTGGTTACAATTCGATATTGTTGCTCGATTGAAACCTTCTGATTTGTTATGAATTTCAGTTTTTAGAAGCTCCAGTTCTTCCTCATTTTGAACCCAGCTTGGTTTTAATCCAATAGTTATGAAGCCAATCCTTCCTCCATATAATAAGAGTTCTTTAGTTATACCATCAAGTTTTATAGGTATAACATTCTCATCTAACTGATGTAAGTTATAGAAAATAGATCTATTCGATGCCTCATTCGAATAAACATAAGGTTCATATGCATCATCTACTATTACGATAATCGGTTTTCCTTGGCTTTTTTGCTGTTCTCTTAAAAGGGATACAATTTCATCAACCTCCCTTTTAAGAGGTACATACCCTGTTGGATTATTTGGAAAATTTAATATAATGACAATCTTATTCTGAGTTTTCGCGACTTCATTGATAGCAGACTCTAAACTTTCAATATTAATATTCTGATCTTTAAAAAATTTAAAAGACCTAATCTTTGCACCTATAAATTTGTTAATTATATTATCATAATTGCCCCATCTCTTATTGGGAGCAATAATACTTTCACCAGGATTTAAAAATAAGGAACAACTATGATAAATTCCATTAGTGACTCCAGCTGTAATAATTGGTGTTGTAATATATTTTTCCAATCTTAATAATAGATCTTTTTGCTTTTCTTTATCGTAGTTGGCCTTTTTTATAATCCAGTCTTTCCAAATTTCTCTTGTTTCATTTAAACCTCCAATAGAAGCATAGGGAACAATTTCTTTTACATTAAAGGTTGTATAATCTGAAATCTCATTAAGATAGCATGGTAACCAATCTGAGCTCCCCCCATCAATAAAATCCTTTTCAAACCCAAAGGCGGATCCTATTGTTCCTATTATCTCTGCTTCTTGCTTAGCGCGTCCAGACCAATAAAAAATTCCTTGGGGTAAAAATACTCTCCTGCCTAAATCAGAATAAGCGTTATAAAGTGGAGTTTTCTTAAGAATCTCAAATTCCATTTTTTTCATCCTACTTAAAAGTATATTCAAATCTTTAACTATAAATAAATAATGTATATTAATGAAATTTATTTAGTGAACTTAAATAAAAATAAATATTAAAGAAGAAATATGGATGAAGAAAATAATTTAGGGGAATCTGAGCAAGAAGAAACTGATAAAAAGCATTTTCGAAAAGGATGGGATAGCTTAGTTGAGGGATTTAAAGGTGGTTTTGAAAAATTCCAGAAATCAGTTGAAGAACAATCAAAGAAAAATAAGGAATTATGGGAGGAAAATAAAGATAAGTTCACCAAATTCTTTAAAGATGCTAAAGCAGATTGGGATAATAAATTAAAGCGATGGAATGCTGAAATAGAAAAAAAGACCCTAGAATCTAGAGAACAATGGGATGCTTATAAGAATAAGGTTAGTCAAGATTTTAAGAATTGGCAAGAAAAAACAAAACAAGAGTGGCATGATGGTTTTAAAGCTTTTAGAAAGGGATTTTTTAAAGCTTATTTTTGGTTTTTGCTATTAACTATTCCGATTCTTGTTATAGTTATAGTTGTTTTGTTTGTGATAAATAAATTGATAGGTTAAAGCGAATAAATCTCCTTTCTCATCTCAGAAAATGATTGAAATTTTTCTAATATCTTTTGTCGTAGGAATATCAGGAGCAGTCACTCCTGGACCAGTCCTAACATTTACAATATACAAATCTCTTAAAGAAGAAAAAGGCTATCTTGCTGGTTTTTTCATAATACTAGGTCATCTTGTTCTAGAATTAGCTCTATTAATAATTCTATTATTAGGTGCTTCTTTACTTTTTCAAAATCTAATCTTTCTTATTATACTAGGAATAGTTGGGGGGAGCTGTTTGATTACTTTTGGCGTTTTTACCATAAGGGATGTACAAAATAAAAGATATGAAATAGATTTAGATTTTGACAATCAAGAAATGACAAATTTTAGGGGCAATAGCTTCGTTGGGGGAATTTTCTATTCTATAACTAATCCATATTGGGAATTTTGGTGGGCTACAGCAGGTATTAAGATAATGTATGATTTAAACGTTTCTCTAAATCGACCTTTCGGATTTCTATTATTCTTTTTTGGACATGAGTTAGCTGATTTCGTTTGGTATGTGCCCATATCTATAGGTATATTTCTGGGGGGTAAATCTCTGAATCCTAAGATCTATAAGTATGTTTTATTAACCTGTGGAGTTTTTATGATTATTTTCGGGTTATATTTGTCTTTTAATATAGTTCTGTTTCCTCCTAGTGTATGATCTAAGTATTATTCACATATTTTAAAATCCCTTCATGATTAATTCTCAGAAATTAGGATCGTAATTTAAATAAGACATATTGGTCAGGGTTCTATGGAAGAAAATCTAACTAATATTGAATTCCGTAAATTTCTTATAAGAAAACTATTAGCGATTTCTCCTGTATGTAAGAAAAAAATCTAGGGTAGAGACATTGATATATTGAATATTGATACGTCTAAAATAAACCATTGGCCGTTAAGATATATTCATTGTCATACAAGTAATAACACACCATTACATGCCTTAACCCTTTTTCTTGACTCTGGTTTTTGCGTAAGAGGAAATGAAGTTTCAAATTTTATAAAAATAGAGCACCAAGAAAAATAATTTAATACTTTTCTAATTCTTGATCCTCTTGACCTTCAAATAGATTTGAATGAGGTTCAAGAAAGTGATTTTGACACATTGGACAGGTATTATATTTAGAGAGCCAAAATGCAACACAGAGATAATGGTATGTGCTGCCACAGAAAGGACAAGTGATTACCTGATTCTTAGCAAAATTAATATATTTATGACAAACGGTACACTGTACTTCTGAATCGGAAAGTCCTTTGCTCAATTTTACCCGACTAGATAAAATCTTTTCCAATTTTGATAATTCTACCTGATAAAGTCCAAGAGAATTATTTAATTGATTAATTTTTGAATTTAATTCGGCTATTCTTTCTCTTAACTCATCCTCAGTTAATTTCTCAGCAAGGAAGGCTGATAATGCGAAATTTAGTGGTAAACCTTCAAAATTTTCAGTCTGTTCAGAAATTTCAGTAATAGTAGCAAATAAGAATCCTTCTTTATCAAGAAATTCCTTGAAACTTTTAAGTAACTTGTTTATCAAAAGGGATATAAGAAAAGTTAATTGTTGCTTTTTACGATTAAAATTATCTTCCCATAGTTTTATTATTTGATATATATCAATGTCTTGAGTCTTTCTAGAATCAAGTGTTTTAAATACCTCATCTTTTATGTCCCGAATTTTGGTACTATATCGACTCAGAATCTCCCTAATCTGTTTTAGTTGAGGAAATTCTTCTTTAATTATAATTGACGTTTCATCTTCATAGGTTCTTATTAATTCATTAAGTTCTGAAATTTTTCTTTTGATAAAATTCCTAATATTTACTCTAACTTCCTCATCTTTGACAGTTTTAATGAAAGATAAATATTCATTTTTTCTGCGATATATTTCAGACGAGATATTTGTAAAAATTTTCCTATACGATTCTGTTATACTATTATAAGGCACAAGAAAATTTTCCAAAGTTAAAACCCAATCCTCTATTTCCTGAATTTTTGAATAAAAATTATCTATTTTATTGTAATAAAAGTCTGCTATATTCTCGAATTCTTCGGATTCGGTATCTTCATGTATCTTTTCCTGAAATTTCTTTTCTAATCCTAAAATATAATAATCTACTACTTTTGGAACAAAAATCCTAATTTTCTGATCTTCTATAGATTTAAGTTCGATATCTATTTGTTTATTCTGTAATTCAAATTCCTCAATTTCAGTAATAAAATCTTGAAGTTTTTCTAAGATCAACTCCTTAAGAAGCGGTTTTACAAAATGCTTGAGATTTTGTATAATTTCTTTCCTTTCAAGAATATTTATAAACTCATCGTCTTGATATTCTTCAATGATTTTATTAAAATTTAAGAGATAAGTTAAATCAGAATAAAATTTTATCTTTTTTTCATTATTAGAGAGTAAAAATTGATATAACTCATCAAAATGAAATGTTAATAAAACTTCTTGTTTCTCCTTTTTCCTTTTTTTAATGAAAACTTCATTTAAACTTTTAATAAATACATATAAATCTTCAAATTCACCCCAATTTTTCAAAACTTCTGGGATTTCATTTAATTTAAAGTTTGAGTTTTTAATTTTGTTTATCTCAACCCATAAATGAAGCTGATCTTCATAAAGCTTATTAGTTTCCTCTAATGAGTTAATAATTTTAGATGCAATATCATTACTTTGACGAAGTATGTCAATAGTATTTGAAAGAGTATTGTTTAAAATTATATTACTATTTTTGATTAATCGTTTTATATTAGAACAATTTGAATTTAAATTCTGTACATCATTTATTATCCGATTTAATTCTTTCAGAATTCTTGATTTTATATGGTAATAATACCTATTATTAAGTTCAACTTCAGAATTGATTATAAACTCATTTAAGAAAATAGTAATTTCATGTAAATATTCAGAGTATGAATTTAATATTGGAGAGGATAAATTTAGTTTTGATTCTATGAATTCATTAATTTCTGATTCTTCAGCTTTTCTTGATTTAAATTTAGTTAATGTTTCTTTTATCTTGAGAATTTCTTCCTTAGGAAACGTTTTAATTTCTTTATCATCAGTGAAAGTGTTATCGGTTAAATTCATTATTATATTACTCGTCGAATGGATTCTAATACATAATAAAAGGAAGAGGTCATACAATAAATTGTTAATGATTGTTAGGTAAAATTTTAAATTTTAGGAAAAAGAGCTGTAAAAGTCATTCGCCTAATTCTTTTACTTCTAAATATTTTTCTATTGCTCCATCCTGCGTTATAGTCAAAATATCAATACCATTACCCGACATTACATCTCGTGAAATTGAATTTCTTATCGCTTTTTCCACTAATTTTTCGCCAGCAGAAACTGTCATATTAGGTTTATATTCTGCTTCTAAGATACCAATTGATAACAACATACCTGTTCCAGTTGTCCCAAAATCATCTGGCATTAAACTCCCAATCGCATCCAGAGTATATAATTCAGGACCACTTGGATCCATACCAGCAACAACCAAATTAGTATATAATGGCATCATTTTCCTTGAATATAAATAGTTAGACACCATCTTTCCCATACTTCGAGTTGAAATTCTTTCACCAGCATCTAAAATGTATAAATTGGCTTGTGCTCTTAGTATTTTCACAAGAATTTGAAAATCCCCTATCAATCCATAAGCCGCCATTCCAATATAATCTGTTATTTTAAACACTTTCTTTGTCGATTTATTCGTGACTGTGTACCCCCACGTTGCCCGACGGTCATTACCAAGAACAACGTTGAGCCATAAAATATTCACTTATTAGTATTGAATTATTATGTTTATTTTGTAATTATAAATAAACAGAACTAATTAAAATTTGTGCTTTAAATTTATAAAATTTAACACTTTGCATCCAAAAATAATCAAATTTTATTTTTCCTTGACAAGTATAGTTGTTCATATTACAATTACTCATATGATGTATATATTGAAATGAATTATGATATAATGTTTATGATCATACAAATCATCATATGACATTAAGTGGGGATGATTTGGTTTAATTAGAAATTTTTTAGATCTCCTCTAAACCATAGCTAAAAAGTACTTATAGAAAACTTACTCACTTTTATTATTTGAATTATTGTGTGTACAAAAAATGTAATTCATATTTTTTGAATCATTATCTCGCATATGATCACATCATTAATAATATCCCACTTGATTGGGATTATTGACTTTTATTAAAAATTTTTTAATTCCCTATTAAGTTATAATAAAACTTATTATAACAACCAATTAACCAAAATTGGATTCCTAACCATTGTGATTCTAAAAAAATTACTTCATATTTTTTCAATGATCAACCATTGAATGATCATGGGTGATGACCCTTTAATTGAAATCCCAATTTTTTGTCGTGATTTTTTTTTCATTTAACTGTTCATATTCTGCTGATTTAGTCAAAACATTTAAATAACTCTTCAGACATTATATTATCTAAGACACTTTAAAAATAACCAACTAAAAAATTAAAAACTTAAATTTTAAGATTTAAATCTAAAAATTTTGGAGGAATAAAAAATGGCTAAAAAGAAACATTCGTTTGCATGGTCACCTATTAGGAGATTAATGAAACAACAAGGAGCATCAATCGTAGCTCGCAATGCAGTTGATTTATTAATTGATCATTTAGAAAAAACAGCTTCTGCTTTAACTGAACAAGCTCGAACCTTTACTATGCACGCGAACCGCAAGAAGATCACAAAGAATGATCTCCTCTTATCTATCAAATACAAGTAAACAGTTAATTGATGGATAAGATTACCATTAATATTTTTTTCTTTTTTTTCTTTATTATTACTTAATATTAAAATACAGGATCAGAAGAACTCCTCTATTTTTCAATCACATCTCATCTCTATCAAATTCATTATAAATATTAAATTTCCTTTATTATAGGAAAAAATAAAGAATAAACATAATATTCATTAAACCGATGAGATCATTATCACTATTTATCACATTTCAAGAGATTACTTAAAAATGTAATTAAAAAGAGATATAGGGAGAATTGATAGAATTGATATGCCAATACAATAATGTTTATAAAGCAAAGTTGGTTATATTGATATCTACAATTTAATTTTTGCATAAAAAATTGAAGTAATTTTTTTGAAGTTTTAATAAAACTAGAATGATAGTAATGAGACAAACTTTGGTTTGTTTTATAAGCTATAGAAAAATTACAGAAATTAGGGGCGTATTATGAAAAAAATGAAAAAATTTTTACTTGTAACGGTTGGTATATTTATTTTTTTTCCAGGAATTATAGTACCAACGATTCAGATAATAAATTTTCATAATGAAAGTGAATGTGAAAATTGTAACCATGACCATGATGACGATGTTCAATCTTCATATCCTGTTTGCATGTGTGGTCATCCAACTTGTTCTGGAAATGCTTATACTTGCCCATGTTGTGGAGCGGGTTCGCCACCACCACCTCCACCACCACCTCCACCACCACCTGATCCCCCAAATCCGCCTACCTTATATGATATACCTTCACCTGACACTAATGGGATTATAACATTACAATGGACTTCCTCCAGTGGTGCCACCTCATATAAAGTATATAGGAGTAATGCAGAATTTGGGACATATACCTTAATAACGACAATATCATCTCTATCCTACACAGAGGCAGTAACAGAAGGTTCATGGTGGTATTATATTAAAGCTCATAATAATGATGGAGATTCTGGTGCGTCTAATAAAAAACATGTTGATGTAATTTTGTCACCTGTATCCGAACTATTTACTTATATATTATCAGTAGATATTCAAGCAGGAAAGGATTATACGGGAGAGGGAAATATCAACAATCTAGAAGATTTAATAAGCATTGACGAAAATAAGTATGAAATTGAAGGAGTGTGGGATTCATCACTTAACGCATACTCGGTTGAAGTTAATTTTCTATTTGGAGCTGATTTGAGTAATTTTCCTTTAGATTATTATGATCTATTCTTATTTTTAGAAATCGATCCACTGAATATACAAGGAGCAAGTCTTCAATTTCAAGGCTATTCAAGCTATTCATGGAATACAATCCATAGTATTAGTGATTCTGGAGTTTCCCTTAGTCGGCACTTTTTGGCAAGAACTACAAAGTTTAGAATAATTGGCTCTACAAACGCTCAACAAGGAACTAGCGTTGTAAAAATTGACCAAATGCGAATAGTAATCGCTCACGATGGGAATATTGGAACTTCGCTAGAAATAAATAATTGTATTACAGATTATGAATTGTTACATAAAAATCCTGCATCTAATTATGTTGAAGATGGATCTTGGTGGGAAGATTCTGATGAAAATGTTATTGGAACTTATGATACAGATCTCGTATTTTGGGGCGCAGCCTCTGCATTAGCTGAATCCCAGGTTAGATTATTTATAGAATTACCCGAGCAAGGAACTGTAACTGGTTTTAGACGAGCAGATATCGTTTCCCGGTATTTTTACCAATCTTCTTGCATGTCAATGAGGGGCAGTCCTCCTTATACTGGTTATTCCTATGCTTACATTAAAAATTTAGATTCTGGTACATGGCAATATAAACGTAGTCATGGATATAGTGGTGCACTAGTTGAGGTTGAAGATTCTTGGACTATTGGCGGTACCAACCTTGATAACAGTTTTATAGATTATAATAGTATCAGAGATGCCTATTTTTTTGATTTAAGATTTTATACGTATGCCTGGATTAATTGGTGGGCGTTTGCAATTCAATTTGCAGGTGCTGAACATTATATAGATGAAATTGATTGTTCACTTGAAGTAGAAGGATATGGATTTGAAAATCGCGATTATCCAGAGTTTATAGAAATAAACAGAATCACAGATTACAAATTTCAAATTAATCCTATTGGAAATTATTTCTCGAGCTCAATAGATTCTGTCGAATTTCTAGTACAAGATGATCTTTATTATAGTGGTTGGTCAGGAATTAATGAGATTGATGGAATTTGGAATCTTGAACTTGATAGATACGATTACAATAATGGTAGTTACAATCTTTGGATTAGGGCTAGAGATGAGAATGGATTCTCAACTTATGACTGTTATTCACTTGAAATAAGAAACCAAGATTCACCCCTCTATTGGGAAGGTCCCATCGGCGGTGATACTATTATTTTCAATTGTACAACAATCGAAACCTCGGATGCAATCTTTGACATGTATGTTTATATTGATGAGGACTATTTCGATGAGGAAATTAAGCTATATATTGACAATGGATTCGGGGAGAGAGTTGATAGAACTCCTCCTGGAGGATTGGTCAATGGAAAAAATACAGTAAATTTAGAACCATATAGTCATTCAATAAACGGGAATATTATAGCAATTATTGAAAGTACTGACATATTTGGTATAACTCAAAGTGATAGCAGAAATTTTATCTTTAGAAAAATGATTAGTGCTGAAGTGATAGAATATGACCGTGGGGTTGAATTTATTGGGAACCAACTTTATGCCATAATATATGATCCTAATGGAGATCGCAGTTGGGCAAGCTTAGCACTTACAGAAACACATTCTTTTCTATTTGAACTTGATTTAAGTACAAGTGCTGGAATTAAATATGAGCCTAAAGAATTTGAAGTCGTAGGCTACCACTTCTCATTAAATGTTGAAAGAAATGAAAATCTAATACGTATCGATACTCAAACTATAGATACAAGCGCAATAACGAGTACTACAACGTGGGATGCCACAACTACAAGTACAGGTCCGGGAAGAGGTGATACTTATTGGGGAGAAGCTATCTATATGCCTTATTATACAAGAGCAACTAAAGCGGAATTTTTTGGAGCGGAAGGTGCTTACGAATATATTAATCCTACACTACATTATGGATTGAATTTCACAGGAGAAATTATAGGTGGTCCTAATGAAGTCCCCTCTGAATGGCTTGCACAAAATTATGTTTTACAAGCAGAAGAAAATGGAGGCGTTTTTCCTGAATCAGCAGATATTACGTGGTCCAGTCCTATAGACGGAGGGCTAGGAATATACACCGTATTTGGAGGAGGAAGAGACTTGGTGCATAGTCATTCAGAAAAACAAGTAACTGACTTTAATGAAAAATCGGCTGCAATCGATATACACTGTGGGCCGATATTAGGTCCTGTTAGATTAAATATTGGTTTCAAATTTAAATGGCATAATAGATCAGAAACTACAGAGACAATAACAAGAAGATATCATATGGAAGATTTTGATTATTATGATGATGTTGAAAAAGGGGACATGATTACAAATAGAATAGGTATAGATAATCGATTTGGTACCTATATTTTCGAGACAATATCGGACGCTTGTTTTACTTCAGATCCTTGGGAATATAATACAAATGATTGGAGACCTCCTTTAATTGGGATGCCTGATATTGAATTAGATTCAAACAATGATGGAGTAGCACCTTGTGCGGATGATACACCCATAGTTATTGTAGATATTGAAGATGAAAGCGGAATTCAATCGGCATATATTAAATATTCGATAGATGGGGGTTTCGTGTGGAATACAGCACCTCTCATTGAATATCCTTCGATTCCAGGAACCTGGGAAGGAAATATACCATCTTACCCGAAGGGAACGAATGTTTTATGGTTTATCGAAGCTATTGATCTCTTTGAAAATAAAATGAATAGAACTGATGGTTGGGGGGATCCATTTAGTTATATGGTACTTAATAAAGGACCCCAAATAACTCTTCTTACCCCTGGAGACGCAACTAGTCATTATGACTTTGTTTCTATTACTTGGTCAGCTGAAGACTTAGACAATGACAATCTGATATTTACATTGTCTTATACTACGGATGGTGTAACTAAACATCTTATTGAAAGTGATTTAACAGGATTTTCATATGATTGGGATATAAGTACTTTAGGATCAATTGATGTTCTCATAATTATTGAAGTTAATGATGGAACTGACTCTGATGAAGATAGAAATGAATATTTAGTATATCTAAATCCGTGATGAAACAAGTAAAATTTCCTCATAATTTTAAAATTCCTTTTTTTTCTATTTCTTTCTTTAGTATTTGATTAGAATAATATATTTATTTACTGCTTCATACGGGCGGAGGAATAATAAGGTCTTTTTAAAACCAAAATGATTATTTTTATTAAGATTTAAAATAATATTGAAATAATAGAATTTCTAAAAATAGTTAATTAGTTAGTCCCAATTTTCAAAAATTAAAGAAGAATAGGTAAACGATCTATGGCAGATGATATTGAAATAAAAGATGGAAAAATGTATGGTGGCTGGAGAACACCCGAAAACCTATACAGAGCTTTAAAAACCTCGATTCATGATGATAAAGTAGCAATGAAGGTTGGAATGCGCGGTGGAACCATCCCTGGTACGATACATTTAAGTCTATTTGCACCTTTAACGCAGAAATTATTTGGAGACAGATGGTTTGAGAAAGGAATAGTAAGTATGTATTATACATATGCAACTATCGATAAAGAGGAGGTTAGAGCAATTATCGAACTACCTGAAGGCATTACAGAAGATACCTTACCCATTACGGCAGATGATGTTCAATATAAAGCCTGGGGAGAATTGAAAAACGGACAACAAATTATGACAGGCACTATATCTATAGGTAATCCAAAAGAACCTTCCTATTTACAATCACTTGAATTAAAAAACAGTAAACCTGAGGAACTTCGTATTTTAGAAGGGTATAAAGTAGGGGATGAATATGGTCCCGAAGAGGTTTTAGTTACAAAGGATGCTGCTATTAAGGGGTTACCCTCTATAACTGATAGGTTGGAATATTACAAGGGAAAATCTCCATGGGGTAATTCAATTCTGTCTCCTACTGCTTCGTTTGGTACTATGACATTGGGTTTAACAGCATATAATAAGACATGGGATAAAGGTGTTCCTTTTTTTGGTGCTACAGAGGTAAAATATATAAATGGACCGATACTTGTTGAAATGCCTTATATCGCAAAAGGTAGGATCGCTTGCGCAGGTGTTTCCAGTAAAACTGAGTATTATTGGCTTGATTCTACTTTAGAAGAAAAAGAAACAGGGAAATTAGTAGCATCAATGCGTCACATGAACCGCTATATGAAAGCTGGTTCCCCAGTTTATGAAGATCAATAAGTAAATATATCTTTTTTTTTTTAAATATTTTAAATTACCAGAGAGTGCCATAAGAAAACAGAAAAATGAACTTGTGGATGAAGAGAACTATCTCTAGATGGAGTTTCAAAAAGTAGAGGTTTATATCCAAAATGAATACAATAAATATTCAAAAGTTCACTAGACTCATTTACCATAATTACTGTGCTTTTCTTAACATACACCAAAGAGGTATAGGAGTTTCAGGGATTATTACATGTTCAAGAATTTCGAATCCATATTTCTGGTAAATGGACACACTTTTTTCAGTGTTGGTCTCCACATAAATTGGTAACCCATCGCCCTCAACTGTTTTTAGCATAGTACTTATCAGTAATCCCCCGTATCCTTTTCCTTGTTCTTCTGGTTTAACGGCGATATTTTGAAAATACCAATGGTCAAATGGGGCATGATACCTGTGTCTTTCTTCCTCATATTTAAAAACTGACATAGATCTTCTCATTACTTTTAATTTTAAACCTACTTTACGCATTGCATAAAAACCACCCATTCTCATCATAGTCCAAGTAGATGGATAAACTTTATCAGGGGGAAGCCATATTGTAATTCCTTCTAAATTATCCGATGTCGCATAAGATAAACCAAATTTCATTCCATACCTATAGATCATATAAAAGCCATACTTTGCCTTTTGCTTTCTTTCTTTCTCATCAGGATATACAAATATCATAATAGGATCATCTTGAAAAGCTTCACCTGCCACCATACATGCCTTTTTAACGTCATCCGATGTTAATTTATATAATTTATAAAGACTGTCTAAATCATTATTCATATTCATATTTGAATTTAAAGAAAATTGTATTATAAGAAATTAGTAGACCAGTATTTATAAATATCCTATAATTCTTGAGAATCAGTGATTTTGACGACAAACTACGTGCTTTGGGCTACTTGGAATTTGATTTAATAATTGTTTTAAACAAACAGGATAGAGGTTGATATCGTCGATTTCATCCAATTTAAACCATTTGAAGAACCTATTTTTAGGATCAGGTCCACGAAATTCCTCTTTTTGCCAGATACCTTTCGATGTTTTAGGAGATACTAAATAGTAGAAACCTATTCCATGGATTTTTACTCCATCAGAAGAGGCTCCTTTGCCTTTCATAATGAAGAAAAGCTCCATTATCCACAATAACCGCTGAACTTCTATCTCGAATCCTCCTTTTTCTCTGATATGTCTCCGTATTGCATCTTCAGTAGTTTCGTCAAACAACGGACCTCCTCCAGGAAGTATCCAGTATTCTTCATCTTCATCCTCGGGTCCATACAGTAAGACTCGATTTTGCTCAATCATGACTGATCGAATATTTGGCCCCCCAATAGTTCCTTCTACTGAACCAAAGCCTATATGATTTGAGTTCATGATTATTATGAATTTTAATTTGATATAAAAATCTTATTAAAAGCTCTTAGATGCTTCATTAATATGATCTGGAGTTAAATTGATTAGATTATCTAAATACAAAAAAATTTGTAAAAAGAAGGAATACATAGGTTAAGTTACTTGACATTCCACATCATTGCGCATTCACCTACGCCGCCTTTTTGAACACCTTCATACCGTAAATTTCGAAACCCGAACTTACTTTTTACCTTTGATAAAACACCCATGATTACTTGAGGAAACATACAAGATGGACTGCCATGATCATGATATCTATAATAAGTGTTTGCAAAGCACATTTTACAGCTGTCTTGTTTCGCAATTAATTTTACAACATCACCACCTTCATCTTTCACCACTTCTACCTTTGCATTATCTGTTATTGCCCATTCTTGTTCTAAAAATTGTTCTAATCGATTCATAAAATCATCTATGGTCTCAATTCCATTTTCATCAAATTCCCTTCCAATAGTACGCCCAATTTTGGTGAGAATCTCTCCTTTCTTATCTGCCGGGAGCGCCTTTTGTAAAGCATACCAAAGCTTGAAGAATGTACTGTAGGGTACCGTATCAAACCGTGTAGATAATCCTTTTACTTGATCTACAGCTAAATCTGCCATTTTATTTCATCTCTTTTTTAATATTTCATAAAGGTTTAGAATAGATAATACCACTGATCATAGATTATAAAAAAATTCGGGAGACTGCATATAGAATAATGGTTTAGTAGTCTGATTTTTTATCAGATATAATTCTCTACTAAACCAAGTACAGGAAACACATCATTTATTAGGATTTAATTTCCAGATCTTAAATGATTCAATAATAAAAACTACGGTTCCAAAAATCAAGAAAAACAATAAAAACAAACTCAGTGGCTCTGAAATAAACTCACCACCATAGAGTACAGCAAGGATAGAATAGACAATAAAACCCAGAATATAGATTATTAAATATAATGAAATTCTAGGAATCACTTTAGTACCGATGCGAATAAAAAATTTGAGAATCCTTATTTTCACTTCTTTATTAATTATGTATTGACCCTCTTCAGGACTTTTCAAAATAATTCCATCATTCAACAATTTTGTTATTTGATAAGCTACTGTTCCAGATGATGAAAAATTCAATCCTTTCTGAATTTCTCTTATTCCGGCATTGCTATGAGTATATATATACCAATAAACTTGAAGTGCTTTGCCTTCTATAGAAGTTTCAGTGATCTCAGTTTTAATCTTTTTTATCATTTTTATTGGTTCTTCAGACTCTCGAATAAGATTGCCATAATAAGACTTTGAGAGAAAATGAGTAGCAAAAATCAAAAATCCATAAATAATAAATAAAACAATCGAGGAACCGAGATAAAATTCAATAACACTTTGACTATAATCTGCTTGAGAAAATTGAAATAAAAAAATTATTGTTATTATTCCATGGAAAATAGTCAAATAATAGAAAATTCTTTTGAGATAGAAGATTACAAATCTTTTAAAACGTAAATTTTTGTATTCAGACTCTAAGTTAGCATTTAGTTTTCCATCTGGATTATTAGATTCTTCGATTGCCATAATAATAAACTATAACTTTCCCTAATATTGTGAATCCATTTTCAATTATTAAATTTTATTAAAGGTATGACCATCAACATCTTATCAAGAATAGTCCAAATAAAGAATCTTTAACTGTTCAGAAAGCTGAACAGAATAACATATTTAACTATGAAATGGATCAATATTAATGAAGAAAATGAATTCTAAAAGAGTAGGTTCTCTTATTTTCCTTACTGTATTTCTTTTCTTATCCAATCCAATAATAGCCAAAAGTACCCCAATTTCACCACATCATAGTAGTAATAACAACCTCAACGACATAGATTATTTTGAATTGATAAACAATGCGTTTGGACTAACAGATTCAGAGAAACAATTATTAACACAAAATAAGTTTGTTGTTTTGAATCGGATGGGAACAGAAGATATTCTAGATGCTTACAAGTTCTATTGGGAGAATGATTTGCCTATTTTCATAACAACTGATACAATGCTTCATACGTGGCATCTGATTTTTGATCATACACTCGAGGATGTTGAAGAAGAAATTTTCTACCCTCTTCTAAGCACATTAATAAATGGCATAGTTTCTAATGCGCTTCAAAGATATTTTGAAGGATCCATAACCTCAGAGACTCTTATATATTTTTTTGTAGCAAGTGAATTTACTAATTCAAGTAATAATGAAGCTCCTTCAGAAATTACAACGGCTTCTACTAAAATTGTAAATGCAATTTTGAGAGAAATTTCTATTAATTCAGCTGTAGGAGAATTTAACACTGATCTGACTAGACGATTTATTGATGATTTTAGTCAGTACAAACCAAGAGGACACTATACTAACTCTGAATCTTTAGAAAATTACTTCAGGTTATTTAAATGGTTATCGCGAATTCCATTCTTTTTTGATGATTATGCTGGGCAAATGTATCTCTGTACTAGTCCTCATGAAATGATTCAATTTGCTTTGGAAACTGTGTGGTTATTGAAAAATACAACAATAACCTTCTTAGAACAGGAGGTATCGGGTCTTGAAATATGGACTATATTCAAATCATTTTTAGATGTGGTTGTTGGTCAAACAAATGCAATTACTCCCCTTATTATTGATGATATATGTAAAGTCCTTATTGGTGACCCATGGGACCTAGATGACATTAATAATTATTTAATATCCCAATTACAAATGACTATTTTGAATGATTCAACAATACCAACGCCCAAATCCCCTTATATTATTGACGCACTTGCGATGTCACCTTGTTCTCCAAAGACTTTTGTACTATTTGGAGAAAGATTAACTCTTGATAGTTATGCTTTAAATCATTTAGTTTTTCCTTACGTCACTGATCGATTTCTACCAACTGGTTTAGATTTTGCAGCAACATGCATAGAATCTTTACGTTCCTTAGAACACCTAGAATCAGAATTTGACAAATATCCAGGGTTATCAAGACAAATCAATACTGTAAAAAATGAATTGAATAATATCTCTACTGTAGAAAAACAAACGATCCATTGGCAATGGATTGAGTCTTTAAAAGATCTTTCTGGAAGTGAACCAAGTTGTAATGAGACTCCTATTGTCCCAGAATTTATGAACTCAAATGCTTGGCTTGATGAAAAATTGACCACGATTATGGGTTCTTGGGCTCAACTCAAACATGATCTGATTCTTTATTCCCAAGAATCCGTGACGATTCTATCATGTTCTACTCCAGCGGGTTATGTTGAACCTTATCCAGAATTTTATAGTCAATTAGGAAATTTAAGTCAAACGTATAAATTTTCTTTACTACCTTTAGAATCTATAGGGCTGGATTTTTACGACTACTACACACTTCGGGCATTGGATGGTTTTTATGAAGCTACTCAGAATCTCGAGAAAATTTCATATAAAGAATTAACGGGAATACCTATTAATGATGAGGAAAAACAATTTATTCAACAAGTTTATGAGGAAAAAAGCGGATGTGGTAGTCCATTTCTAGCAGGATGGCTCTCTCAGATAATCGGAACTCTTGATTCAGAGTATGCTGAAATTAGTAATCTTCCAAATTCACGAGCTTCACTTGTTGCTGATATTCATACCGATCTTAATTTAAGAAGAATTTTACATTTAGCTACTGGTCTCTTAGAACCAATAATTGCTATTGTTCCTGGATGGGAAGGGAGAGAGATCGCTGCCGTTGGTCCAGTGTTTTCTTTCTATGAATTCAATCTATCTGATTATCAACGATTAAATGATGATGAATGGAGAGGAATACTTTCATTATGGATAGATGGGAATAATCGTGAGAACTATGATTTTGGAACATTCCCACGAGGATTTTGGGCTAAAAGTTATATGGTGTCCACAGAAATGACTACTAGCAGGATTTTTATTGATGAAGAAGAATTTAATCCGCCAGAATGGTTTACTGGTAGTGGAAATAATCTTTTGAAAGTATCAAATGAAGATTTGGCAGTTTCTATGGTAATACTTAGTTTTGTCTGCTCAGGGATATTAGTCTTAGTTTTAGTAAAGAAAAAATTAGAAAAAAATGATAAAAAACTTTAAACAATAATAAATGGAGTAAAATAATGGCTCGCCAAGCTCGAAATATGATGAAATATGTATTTAGACGGATACTGCTAATGCTCCCCATTCTTTTAGCAGTGTTAATATTTACCTGGATAATGTCTCATATGATGGCTGTAAATCCGCATTTAAATAAACTTGCAGGGGTGATGGATCGCCAAGCGTTGGAGAGAGAATTGAGAAGAGTTGGGTGGTACGATCCTTGGTATGTAAAGCTTGGCGTGTATCTTAAAAATTTCTTCTCTGGTGATTGGGGTAAATCCTATATAGTGTTACCCGAAGAAAATGTAATCGATCTTTTTGTTAAAATTTGGCCGAAAACTATTGAATTGATGTTATTTTCGGTTATTATAGTTCCGATTATTGCCATTAAGCTAGGTGTTGTTTCCGCAAAAAATAAGAACAAACCAAAAGATACAATGATTCGAGGATTGGCGATCTTAGGAGCGGGATTTCCAATTTTTTATATAGCCTCACTTGTTCAAATGTTTGTAGGCCTTCAATTGTATAATTTTACTTATGGTGGGATAGATTTACCAGTAGTTTATGCAAATAATCCATCATTAATAAGACCCATTCCAGATGGTGGAGCGGGTACAGGATTCAGAATAATCGATAGCATATTATATAATAACCAAATATTTTTATGGGATACTCTCATACACTTAATACTCCCCGTATTCTGTATGATTTTTGTATCTTTATCTGGTGTCACCCGACAAACCCGATCAAGCATGTTGGATGTGCTGGATCAGGATTATGTTAGAACAGCACGTGCCAAGGGTGTTCAGGAAAAAGATGTTATTAATAAACACGCACTTCGAAACGCAATACTTCCTACAAGCCACCTGATTATTGGGGGAACCGCAGGATCGCTTTTAGGTTCGCTTTTTGTCGAAATTACCTTTAATTATACGGGTATGGGATTTTATTTCCTTACAGCAATATATGGAGGAGATTATTTAGTTATAAATGGATTTCTCGTATTTTCTACGATTATAATAATTTCAGGGACTCTAATTGCAGATGTCGCATACACAATTATTGACCCATTAATTGTTGGATTAGCTGGTGCGGTTATTGGTATTGGATTATTAATAACTTATCTTACTAAATGGTCAGAAAATAAAGAAAGAAATAAATTTTACTTGATCCCAGGGTACCGTAACCCTGAGTTTTCAGCAGAAGAATTTGAAATAGGGAAAATTAAATCTAAAAGGAGATTATTTAGACGTCTTCTTACGCCTCTTACGATCGCAGGAATGATGATGATCTTGTTTATTGCTGTATTGGGTGTGTATTCTTGTTGGTTTACTCAATATCCTTTGCAGGAATTATCTAGACCTTATACTCCTCCCGGGGGAGATCCTTTTGCAGCACCATCTCCAGAACATCCGTTAGGGACAACGAGATATGCATATGATATTCTTGGTAGATTAATCTGGGGTTCAAGAACAGCACTTACAGCAGCTGCACTTCCGGTTCTAATATCCACAGCTGGAGGTCTTGTAATGGGGACAATTTCAGCATATTTTGGTGGAGTTGTTGACTCAATTATTATGCGCTTTTGCGACTTTTGGTTTGCTTTTCCCATGCTGATTCTTATTATTATATTATCTCCAATAGTAGGACAGGATCTATATAGTCTGCTGGTTCTCTACGGGATATTTTATATCCCTTATAATGCAAGGTGGACAAGAGCCTTGGTGTTACAGGTCCGACAGAACATTTATGTAAGAGCGGCAATAACTGGCGGTGCGGAAAAATTTAAAGTCATGTTCAGACATATTTTGCCAAATGCGATATCTCCAATTATTGTGGGTTTCTTTGGATCTATGGGAGGAGCAGTTTTAGGGTTCGCTAGCATTGCCTTTTTAGGTTTAGGGGATGAAACGTTCGCAGATTGGGGAACGGATATACAATATGGAAGACAAGCGCAGTCTACTGCGTATTGGGCACTTTTTTGGCCAGGATTATTTATCGCAATAACAGCTATAGGATTTATGTTAATTGGTGATGGATTGAGGGATGCATTAGATCCTCGACTACATATATAATTACGAGAGGTTTTAAAGATAATAGAAATGATATTCCAAAGATATGTTCCAAATTATGGTTATTCTTTGATTGAAGCTCTTGTAGCATTATTAGGGCTTGTGATAATTCTAAACTTTTTAATAAACATAATTTATGCTGAAGATATAGAACTGAGAAAAAAAATAAAATTTGGCTCAACACTAACATGTTTAATAATTTTTGGCATTATATATACACTCAGAGCAATATTCGAAACATTAGGATTCTATAGTCCAATATTTAGAAAATTTAATAATGACCAAATGTATTTTGCTATAATGGTTACAATATACTACCTTCTACATAATCCATTATTTAAAGCGTTTGGATTTACAATAGTATCAGCTCAAGATGATCGGAATTATTTATACTTTAAGAAGTTTCTTTTCATGTTCATAATATCAACTTGGATTGTGGCTGCAATTTTTCTTTCAATACCACTTCTTGGCATTAAGATGGAACATTTTCCAAATGCAGGTGAAAATCCTGATATATTTAATTTAAGCATATTATGGGCTTTTTCTGTTGTTGTTATTGACATTTTCGTTACCTATGTAATTAATAGAAGTTTATCAAATGAAAAACGGATCGCAAAATCAGTGATTAGAAAATCTATGGGTATTGCTGGTTTATTGGCTTTTGGAATTTGGTGTCTCCAACTTGTGATTTTTGAATTGTATCTAAATAGATGGCTTGGTATTGAGCTGATCAAGCAGGATATTCGTGTGTTAATAATTGTTATTTCAGGATTATATATAATTTTCTTTTATAATGTATTAAAAGTCAAATTCTTACCTGAGATTAGTGAAAAAGGTTCAAAGCGAGTACGAGAATTATTAAAAACGGAATTAGAAAAAACAAGAAGATATAACGAAGCTAATGAAGGAGGACTTATACTGGAGGAAGTAGATACTGGTATTGATCTTACCCTAGAAGAATCATCATTACTTCCCCCAGAAGGAATTACATTTAAAATTTATGTCTATTTTTCTAGGAAGTTTAGTAAAACTCCTTTATCGGATAAGGACATAATTTCTAGAAGTGTTGTAAATAAAACGTCACATGTCGTTCTTATAGCATTATTATGGTATGCAGTGATTGCAATTATTACCGTTTCAATTGGTATTTTAGCAATCCCCGCACTTTTAAATTATGAAATTGCCAATTTAAATACAATTGTTATAAAAGTACTAATTCTTAGTTGCGTGTCTGCAATTTCAATTGTGCTGGTTGATTTTCTCATTATAATACTAATTAATAGGATTAGCCCTAGCCACAGACGCATAAAAAAAATAACTTTAAAAAACACTCTCTTTTTTGGTGGAATTCTAACATTTTGGATTTGTGTTATACCATTCTTCATTATTTATTCCTATCTATTTGTGTGGTTAAATGATTCCAAGATGATGTTCATAACAACTGAAATAATCTATTCAGTTTTGATGTATTATTTTGGAACTAGGATTTTAATATGGTATGCAGGATCAGTTAAGATGTGGAATAAATCAAAAAGAAAAGCATCCCGAGTTGCTTTAGTTTGGCTAATTATAAATATACCTTTAAGACTTTTCTTAGTTGCTAACTTCGTTCTAGAATCAACAACTGATTTAAGCGCAGGATGGATTTTAATAACAAGTGATATGGTAATATCAGTTTTTAATGTAATTATTGGGACCTTTTTCGTTTTCAAGATTTATAAAAGGAAGTTTTTAGAATCTCTTAGATTGACAACTGGTGTTCAAATTCTCCTGTTTTTTATTACCATTGCTTTAAAGCATACTAATTTTTTGATAGGAAGTAGAATAGCTACAGGAGCAATAATGGTAAATCCTACGGGAGGAGGAATTCTAAAATTTATGGAAACTCTTATAACAATCTATAATTACGCCATAATAGATATCCGTATTCCCTTGATCGTTGGTACAGGTATATATGTTATTTTATTTTTAGTTTTGTCAAAATTAAAGTTTACACTTGATACTTCCGGCCAAACTATGGAAAAATTCCGCGAAGCAATCGATTCTACTAGAGAACTTAATAAAGAAGCAACCGTGGCAACAGGGAATAATGTAATATTAGATGTAAAAGATCTTACAACTTATTTCTACACCGAGGAAGGTGTAGTAAAGGCCGTGGAGGGTGTATCTTTTCAAATTCTTCAAGGTGAGGTTGTTGGGCTTGTCGGTGAAACTGGTTGTGGTAAATCAGTAACTGCGTTGTCAATCCTAAGACTAGTTCGACCCCCCGGTGAAGTAAAAAGCGGAGAAGTTATTTTCGAGGGTGAAGATTTGCATAAAAAGCCAATGGATGAGTTTCTGCGTTATCGAGGAAACAAAATTACCATGATCTTTCAAGATCCACTTAATTCCTTGAACCCCGTATTTAAAATTGGCGATCAGATCTCTGAGGTATATAGATTGCATATGGAGGATGAACTATTACTTGAATCAGTAAGAGAAAATACAAGTATTTATGATATTGCGAGAAAATGGAGCCAAAGAATGCTAAGAGACTTAAACATACCTACACCAAGAGTGATTTTTGATCGTTATCCTCATGAATTAAGTGGAGGAATGCGCCAAAGAGTCCAGATTGCCATGGCACTCGCATGTAGTCCAAAACTATTAATAGCAGATGAGCCTACTACTGCTTTAGATGTTACAATCCAAAATCAGATTTTAAAATTAATGAAAGAATTAAAGAAAAAATATAACACTTCTATCCTTTTTATTACTCATGATTTAGGAATTATTTCAAAAATGTGTGATCGGGTTGCTGTAATGTATAGTGGATTTATTGTTGAATATGGGGATATAGAAAAACTATTTATCACACCTTATCATCCATATACCAGAGGTCTTATCTCATCTGTGCCAGTTGTTGGGAAAAGAAGAGAGGAGCTTGATGTTATCCCTGGAACAGTTCCTAATTTAATATATCCACCTTCTGGTTGTAGATTTCACCCACGATGTCAATACCGTTTTGAACCATGTGATTCAGAGATTCCTAGGAGTGTTGAAATGCAACCAGATTATTATGTTGCTTGTCATCTTTATGATCCACAATATAAGGATCTAGCTGAAATATCGATAAATAAAGTAGAGAATCCCCTAACAACTGATAGTCAAGAATCAACATAAGAACCTTTAATAAAAAATTATATAAAATACAGAATAAATAGAATAAGGAGAAAAAAGAATGCTGACAAATTTAACATTCAGCGCATTATTTAGTAGTTTTATTTTAGGATTCCTAGATTCTCTTGTTATATTTTTAAGTGGAATCTATTTTATCAAATGGTATGCAATAAAAAATAGGTGGGATAGATCACGTAAAACTGCATTTAGAGTGAGTCTATTGTGGCTAGTTATTAATATTCCTCTTGAATTCTTTTTTCTCTATTTTCTTGGGAATAGTATAATATTTGACCTTCTCAGAGTGCCACTAGAGATAGTAATTCTCTCATTTGTAGTTGCATCGTATTACGAAAGAGAATATCGCGAATCTTTAATATTTTTGGTTAAAGTACAAGCTCTTTTATATCTTGTAGGATTTATAATTAGACAATTACTTAGAGTATATATTCATATGATTACTAGCGATGAAATAAGGATAGCAGAAGCTGGACAAACGTTCTATATATGTACTTTATTTTTAATTGGAATCACAATATTTTACTTGAACTGGGGAGATAAAATACAGTTTGTAAAAGATAAAAACACTATTTTATTAATTTCTATTACACCAGGACTTTTTGTCTTGACGACTATATTTTTCGATCAAGGAGCTGACTTCACTCCTAATTTTGCGAATAACATAATATATGGGACATTAACTTCAGTAATAACCTGTACAATTTTAAAATTAAGTTATCAAAGTAGATTATCTTTTGAAGAAGTTAGAGAGATTATTACTCTGGAAAAAGGTAAAAAATTACTACAAGTAAAAGATTTAAAAGTATATTATCCTCTTCTTGGAGGTATGCTTAAAAGGTCGTTTGGGAATGTAAAAGCTGTTGATGGGGTCACTTTTAATATTAAAACTGGAGAAACTGTAGGATTAGTAGGTGAAAGTGGTTGTGGAAAAACTACAGTTGCTAATGCACTTCTAGGAATAGTTCAAAGAGAAGCAGGTCAAATAATATTTAATGATAAAAAAGTCCCTATAAATTATCCAAAATTACTAAGACAAAAAATTCAAATGGTTTTTCAGGATCCCGATGCCTCTCTAAATCCTCGAATGAAAATCGTTGATATAATAGCTGAACCTTTGAGAAACTTACTCGGTATTACAAAAAGAGATGAGATAAGAAAAAGAGTTTTGAAATTGCTAAATGAGGTCTCTTTAGAAAGGGAACATATGGATCGTTTTCCTCATGAATTTTCAGGGGGTCAAAAACAAAGAATAATCATTGCAAGAGCACTAGCAAGCAATCCAGAGCTAATAATATTGGATGAACCAACTTCTGCTTTAGATGTGTCCGTTCAAGCACAAATTCTCAATTTACTCAAGAAACTGCAGAAAACGTATGGTTATGGATTTTTATTTATAACCCATAATTTGGCAGTTGTTAATCACATTGCGGATAGAGTTGCTGTTATGTATCTTGGGAAATTTGTTGAGATAGGGGCTACAGATCAAATTTTCTCAAAACCTACACACCCTTATACAATAGCCCTGTTAGAATCAAGAACCGAAATTGATCCTAAAAACAAGGAAATAAGGTTTGTTATTAAGGGAGAGGTTCCAAGTCCTATAGCACCACCTCCAGGATGCACTTTTAATCCTCGTTGTATATCAGATGCAAGAACTAATGAGTGTATGCGTGAAACACCTCACAAAATAAAAATCGAAGAAGGCCATTATATTTGGTGTGTAAATCCTCCTGTTTGGATGCAAAAAGAGGCTTCCATAGAACAAGCACAAACAGAAATTAGAGCTTTAGATAATTAAATTAAAATTTTTTAGTTCTTTACCTATAAGCTTTTTTTATTAATTTTAAACAATAGTTTCATTTAAATTTCGTTATAGAAGTTGCCCTATTAAATGAGGAAACAGTCAATAAAACATAAATTTAAATTTATCACCTAAGTTATTTATATAACTGTAAGGATTTGTAAAGAATTAATGTATTATAGGGTCTTTCAATAAAATTATATACTTTTAGTATGGTGCAATCATGGAAGTTTTTTTAAAAAGAGCTGAAAAACCGTATATCGAAAAATTAGGGGAATCTAAAGCAATTTCTATTTTGAGTGGCATAAAGAAAGCCATTAATGAAATTCCTGCTAAATTTAGACGAGTAATTGGTTCGGAAATCCCTAAGTTTTTGTTTAATCACTCACAAGAAATTGAATATGTTTCTCCTGGAATTACTGAAAGTGTTCTTAATCATATTTTCGTTTTTGCAAAATCATTAAAAGAATTAATTAATAAAGATAGAAATCAAGTAAACCAGCTTTTAATTAAGAGAAGTAATAATGAAATACGTAATCTCTCTGAATTACTATATAAATTAGTCGAAAAAGCAAAGAATGGAGAGATTATGGTAAAAAATGAAAAATTTGAGGACATCCTTGCATATATTTTTGGAGAAATGACTGAAATTGCTCAATTAAATGATATTGAATTATTTGTTAAACGAGCTGAGAAAAACTTTACAGTAATAATTGGTGAGAAGAAATCACAATTTTATTCAGAAAACATAATAAAATCATTCTCAGATGTTGACGAGAATCTCCAAGATTACATAAGTTCTGAAATACCCAAATATTTATTTAAATTTTCACAAAATGTCGAAAGCCTTCCCGCAGAAACATTGGAAAATATCTTAAATCATATAATATTATTTAATGGGGCACTTTCTAATATAAATGGAAAATCAAAAGAACAAATTAATCAGGAAATAATAAATAGAAGTAAGAACAGTATATTTAATTTATTAGATTTATTTAAAGCTTTTTTAGATGCTGTCAAGAATGGGCATTCAATTGAAAAAAGCGAAGACTTGGAAGATATTTTAATTCATTTGTTAGGAGAAGAAGAAAAACGAGTCCAATTTAGCGATGTTGAAGCTTTTTTGAAGCGTGCTGAAAAGAAATATGCCCTTATAATTGGCCAGGACATGATTCAGATGCTGATGGAAGAATTATTGGATGCAATTGATCAAATTCCAGAACAGCATAGGGAATATCTTGGTTCTGACTTAGCTAAATTTCTATTTAAATACTCAGAAAACGCATCCTATCATGAACCGGAGAAAATTGAGTTATTATTTAATGGAGCTATAATGTTTGCTAATTCGTTAAATGAATTAAGTGACTTAAATAAAGCAGAAATGAATCAATTTATTATTAACAGATCTAGTCATAAGGTAAGGAGTTTATTTGATTTATTTAAAGCATTTTTAGAGAAGATAGAAATTCGTATGCAATTTTGATGAAATTCTTATCCATACTCTCGGTCGATATGATGGACCTAAATTGATTGAGAAAGGAGGTCTAATTCATGATTTATTGGCAGATTATCATGGAGAAATCCCTATAGCAAAAGAGCATTTTAATTGGGCTAATGCCATAGCTAAAGTTATTCCTCGTTTTCTTGATATTCTTCTAGATGCAGAAGGAGATCGAATCTTAGATTTACTATGGGAGAATACATTTCCATTAGAGCACATACAAGAGCAATATCAAGAAAAAATAAAAGACTTACCAAGAGACAGAGAAAAAACATTTATGTTTCGCTTATTAACAATATTGACAAACCAGATTTTAATAGATAAAGAAAAGGATAAGAAGTTAACGGCAGCTTTAGCTTTTAGGATCCTTGGAACTATTTTTATTGAGATGTTTGGTGGGAGGAATGCTCAAATTAGAGGTATT
>SMTZ1_10002529_pt1 | contig 29531 bp, 29 predicted proteins | sample DeeMarSWOR136_30_FD_25667 | JGI IMG/M metagenome (IMG submission 25667) | reverse complement strand
AATCATTGGCTTGAGATGTGTTAAGATGCGTCTTGGTGAACCAGACCACTCAGGACGAAGACGCCCTGTTCCAATACCTAACTCAGAGTTCACCATGGCTGTTGATAACATGATTATCGCCATTGGACAATCAACAGATCCAAAAGGTGTACAAACTGAACTCAGTTGTTCTGAATGGGCAACTGTAAAAGCTGATCCAATCACTCTAGAAACCAATATGCCTGGAGTATTCGCTGGTGGCGATGTTGTCCTCGGGCCTCTTACCGTAGTAAAGGCTGTTGGCCATGGTAAACAGGCCGCTATCTCTATCGACCGTTATATTCGTGGTGTAGACCTCCGGGAGGGCCGTGGGAATAATCTACATCGAGTGCAATCATTTGAAGTTGACAAGACCGGGATACCAATTGAAAAGAGAGCATCCATGCCAAAACAAGCTGTCACAACAAGGGTGCGTAAGTTCACAGAGGTAGAGCTTGGTTTCAATGAAGCCATTGCTGCAGCTGAGGCTGAGCGATGTCTAGGTTGTTCAGTTTGTTGTGAGTGTGAACGTTGTGTTGATGCTTGCACTAGAGATGCAATAAATCACTCCATGGAGGATCAGGTAATTGATTTGCATGTAGGAGCTATTGTTCTGGCAACTGGATACAAGCTCTTTGATGTCGAAGAGTATCCACAACTTGGTTATGGTAGGCTACCCAACGTCATTAATGCTATGGAGTACGAACGGCTAATCAATGCTGCTGGACCAACTCATGGTCATCTAACACGACTCACAGATGGCAAAGTTCCCCATAGTATTGGTTTTATTCAATGCGTAGGGGCACGAGACGTCCAAAAAGGTGTGCCTTACTGCAGCCGTGTTTGTTGTATGTATGGAATCAAAAACGCAGTGATGGCAAAAGAGCACAATCCAGATACGGAGGTCACCGTTTACTACGCAGATATCCGAGCCTTTGGAAAGGGGTTTGAAGAGTTCTATGAGATGGCTCGGACTCGTTTCGGTGTAAACTTTGTACGTGGAAGAGTTGCAGAAGTTCTACATAACAAGGAGAGAGACTTGCTCTCTGTGAGATTTGAAGATACTGAAACTGGTTTTCTACAGCAAGTGGATCATGACATGGTTGTGATTAGCCCAGGAGTCCAACCTCCAGATGGTCTTGCGGACATTGCTGTGGAATTGAACATGCACCTCTCAGAGGAGGGTTATGTCTGTGTTGAAGACAGCATGACCAAACCTGTTGACACATCAATTGACGGTGTCTTCGTCTGCGGGTGTGCTGATGGGCCAAAGGACATCCCTGACTCAGTGTCAGCAGGAAGTGCTGCGGCTATGAGAGCTACGATCATACTATCGAAAGTTGATGAAGGAAAATGAACAGGAAAGTGGTGAATAATGACACAACAGACTAAGGAACAACCTCCAATTAATCATGCACCAAGTTCAACCTTTGCTAAAGAGATTAGCCAAGAACCTGGCGGCGAAGGAATCATGCAATGCATCCAATGTGGGATGTGTACTGCATCATGTATGGTTGCAAGCAAGACAGAACGCTATCGACCTCGAAAACTAATACAGAAAATTCTTCTCGGTAAGAGAAAAGAGGTTCTGAGTAGCGATCTACCTTGGCTATGCATGACCTGTAGGCTCTGTGAGGAACGATGTCAAGAGGATGTAGACTTGTCAGAGATATTCACAGCTGTTAGAGAGATAGCGGCTCGTGAAGGCTACATTCCTCCAGTCTTCCAGAATACAATCAACAAAGTACTTGAGGATGGTTGGCTTTTGAATGATGCCTATACTGATTTTGAGGAGGATGAGCGCGATGACTTGGGACTTGACACTGACTTAGGTTGGAACAACGAGTTCGTCAAAAAGGTCAAGAAGAGATACTTTAGTGGAGGTGCAGCAAAATGAAGGAATTCTTACTCTACACAGGATGCACCACGCCTGTTAGACTTCCTGCGTACGAGAAAGCAGTCCAGCTAGTTATGGAGAAACTTGGAGTCCGCTTAACAACTTTGAAAGATGTCAATTGCTGCGGAGCCCAATATGTTGAGTCAGTGAATCATGTTGCTTTCGCTGCAATGAGCGGTAGGATTCTAGCACTTGCTGAAAAGATGGACCTGGACATTCTAGCCATTTGTGGAGCTTGTTCTGGCTCTCTAAAACATGTCAAACATGATTTGGATAGAAATGAAGAACTCCGTACGGAAGTCAATGATATCTTGGAAGAGGAGGGTCTGAAATACACAGGAAAGGTACAGGTAAAGCATTTACTCCAAATTTTCAGGGAAGACATCGGGTACGATGCCATAAGATCAGCAGTTGTAAATCCATACAAGAACATTCGTCTCGCAGCACATTATGGTTGCCATGTTACTCGACCTGAAGAAATTGTGCAGGTTGATGATGCTGAAAATCCGACTATTATTGACCAAATTGTTAAAGCAGTAGGTGGCACCCCTGTTGATTACAATGGCAAAACAAGATGCTGTGGTGGGCCTCTTCTAGCTATGGATGAAGAGGTCGGGAATGCAATAGGTCGTGACAAGATCGAGAATATTCGAGCTGAGAATGCAGATGGAATTGTCACTGCTTGTGTGTTCTGTGATATTCAATTGACTCAAGTTCAGTTTGGAGAAGAGGCTGGTGACAAACCAAAGATTCCAGTCATTACACTTCCTCAGTTCTTGGGTCCTGCATTAGGAATCAATGAAGATTCTTTGGGAATTTCACTAATTAAGATCAATCCTCAACCAATTCTCAAGGCACACTAGGAGATAATGAAGATGTTAAAAAACAATGAAGCTAGAATCGGCGTGTTTGTTTGCCACTGTGGGCATAACATTGCTGGTACTGTGGATGTTAAAGAAGTTGCAGAGATGGCTTTAAAATTACCAGGAGTCGTCTTTTCTACAGATGAGATGTTTATGTGTTCAGATGCTGGACAGGTTCTCATAAGAGAGAAGATTGAGGAATGCAATCTCAATCGTGTAGTTGTTGCGAGTTGCTCTCCTCGGATGCACGAGCCTACATTTAGACGAGTAGTAGAAGAAGCTGGTGTGAATAGGTATCTGTTTGATCAGGTGAATCTTCGTGAGCATGTATCTTGGTGTCATATGAGGGAACCAGAACTTGCTACGGAGAAAGCTAAAGATCTCGTGAGAATGTCTGTGGCAAGAGCTGCAAAATTGGAACACCTTCCTGTCAAGAAAGTAAATGTTCTCCCTTCAACTTTGGTTGTTGGTGGAGGCATTGCTGGTTTGAGAGCTTCGCTAGATATTGCTGAACGTGGATTTAATGTCATTCTTGTAGAAAAAACTTCGGAGTTGGGTGGGAATGTCGTAAATTGGACTCATCTTTTCCCATCGAATCAATCTGGTGTTGATGTCATCGTACCCTTGGTCAAAGCCATTAAGAGAAACAAACGAATCAAGGTACATCTCAATAGCAAGGTGTCTGCATTTGAAGGTTACATCGGGAACTTTGGCGTTACAATCAAGAACTTGGAAACTGAACAAGAGGAGAGAGTGGAAGTTGGAACGGTCATATTAACAACTGGGTTCGAACCTTTCAAACCATATGGTTATTATGGATATGGAGAGTCTCCTGATATTCTTACCTTGGCAGAACTTCAAAAATTACCACCTAGTGACATACTCCTAGTTCCAAGTACTGGAAAACCCGTGAAGAAACTTGTGTTCATTGGATGTGTAGGTTCCCGTGAACCTGGTGTCAAAGGTCATGAGCATTGTTCAAGACATTGTTGTTCTGCTACTGCAAAAGCAGCCTCTGACCTTCGAGTCCGTGTGGATGAGGCTCTTGTCTTATACCAAGATATTCGAACATACGGATCTGGGCATGAGGAACTTCATCGATTAGCTAGACAAAAACACGTCATCTATAGCAAGTTTCCAAGAGACTCCAAACCCAAGGTCACTGTCAAGAATGGAAAGATTAAGATTAATTGGTTTGATGTTCTCGCTGGAGAACCCCTTGAGTTTGAACCGGACATGGTGGTTCTCTCTACTGCGATGATCCCACCCGACGACGTTGAACAGACTGCACATCTGTTCAGTCTGACTCGAAGTGGTGACGGTTTCTTCAATCCTGAACATATCAAACTAGCACCACTCACAACTCATACTGCGGGTGTTATGATTGCTGGTGCTGCTCAGGCGGCAAAGAACGCATCTGAGTCTGTAATCGATGCCAGTGGTGCAGCCGCAAAGGCAGTTGGACTAATGGCACAAGGCGAAGTTGAAATTGAATCAACAGTTGCTCATGTTCTCCCAGAATTATGCTCTTCATGCCATACTTGTCTAACTGCTTGTCCCTATGGTGCAATCTCAATGAATGAAGAATACGACCCGCCTGTTGCTATGGTAACGGAGGCAAAGTGTCATAGCTGTGGAACATGTGCTGCAGCATGTCCGAGTAGTGCAATTGTGATGTATCATTCAACAGATGATCAAATTCTTACAATGGTGGAGGCATTTCTATGTCCTACACCTGAAGCTGAAGGAGGTGGTTCAGCATGACTGTAACTCAAACTGTAACAAAGCAAGAAGAATGGGAACCAAAGATAATGGCTTATTGTTGTAATTGGTGTTCGTATGCAGGAGCTGATCTTGCAGGTACAAGCCGTATACAGTACCCAACTAATGCAAGAATTCTTAGAGTAAATTGTACTGGACGCATAAGTCCTGAATTCATTCTGGCAGCACTTGATATGGGAGCTGACGGAGTCCTTGTATCAGGTTGTCATCCAGGAGACTGTCACTACACAAGCGGTAACCTCAAGGCTCGTGCAAGGTGGGCTCTTATGGAAACTGCAATCGAGCAGGCAGGGATTGATCCACGACGAGTTCGACTCCAATGGGCAAGTGCTTCTGAAGCACAGATTTTTGCAGATGGTGTGAAAACACTCACCGAACAAGTGCGAAAACTTGGTCCTATAGGGAGGGAATGGAAATGAGTCGATTATTTTCCAGCTATTTCACTCAAAAGAAGAGCGATATCCATGAGCAGCGATCAGCAATTGAAAAAGTCCTCAAAGGTGGACCTGCTTCAATCTCGAAGATTGCTAAAACTACGAACTATGAAAAAGACCTCATTGTGTGGAACCTCATGGGAATGCTCCGTTGGGGCGTTGTTGAAATAACAGGTGAAGAGGAACACGAGATGGTCTTTGTGTTAAAGGAGGTCTAAAGATGGCGGATCCAGTTTCTATTGCAATGGGCCAAGGAAGCTCTTGTTGGGGATGTTTCCAAAGTCTAGTCGACATCCATCTAAACTTAGCCACAGTTCTTCCTGCACTTGAAATTAAATATTGGCAAGCAGTCGCTGACTTCAAGCTCCACCACCTTGAGAGCTATGAAGATAAGTCGATAGTTGTCGGTTTATATGAAGGAATGGCTCGGACTGAAGAAGACATTCATCTCCTCAAACTAATGAGGGAGAAGTGTCAAGTTTTAATTGCATTCGGTTCTTGTTCATGTTTTGGTGGAATTCCGGGCTTAGCAAACTTTTCTGACATAGAGGAGTGTTATGATGTCAAGTTTCGTGAGAATTTTACTGTGTCTGGTGGCAAAGTTCCAAGCGAAAATCTTCCCGGAATCGCTCCCGTTGTGAAACCTAACAACAGCTATGTTGACATAGATATCTACCTTCCTGGATGTCCACCCACATCCAAGTTAATTCTCACAGCTGTAAGCAAGCTATTGGCTGGAGAACCAATCGAGCTCCCACCACACACTGTATGTCACTATTGCGACCGTGAAAAGAAAGAAACACCAATTGAAAAAGTTCTCCGCCCGTATCAAGGGATTGCGGACCCAGACAGGTGTCTCCTCGAGCAGGGATACATCTGTGTGGGTTCATCAACCTGGGGATTATGTGAAGGTCAGTGTGTGAATAAAGGCGCTACCTGCAGGGGTTGTTTTGGACCACCTCCTCCAATAATGCAGGATCATGGCGCCAACTCCATGGCTATGCTTGGCACATATGCTCCTCTTCCACCTGAAGAAATAAAGGAACAGGTAAAAGACCCACTTGGCACATTCTATAGGTTCGACTATCCTACAAGTTACCTTGGGAAAATACGAATCAAGCGCGAGGAGGTCAAGAAAACATGACCGAAGGTAAGACAATCAGAATTGATCCAGTCACTCGACTTGAAGGACATGGGTCTCTAACACTGAAACTTGGAAAAGATGGAAAAGTGAAAGATGTACAGTTCAATGTTAACTCCACTCGATTCTTTGAGAAGTTCCTTGAGGGTCGACCAATGGAGGAAGCTCCAAGGATTGCTCCAAGAATCTGCGGCATCTGTCCTATTCCACACCATCTTGCCTCAGTAAAAGCTGTGGAGGCTGCATGGGATGTGACTCCAACTCCGACAGCAGTCAAACTGCGAAGACTGATGATTGAGGCGAAGCAGTTCTCCTCACATGTCATCCACTTCTATGCTCTTGCTGCTCCAGACTTTGTCTATGGACCTTTTGCGAATCCTGCTGATAGGAATGTTGCTGCTGTCTTACGAGACCTACCTGATGTAGCTGTTCAAGCAATCAAGATGATGGAGTTTGGTCAAGAACTGATTAAGACCGTAGGTGCAAAAGCAATCCACCCCACCACTGCAATTCCTGGTGGAATGCTCACTTCTATGAAGGAGGAGGATCGTGACTTCTTTCTAGGTCGCCTTGAGGAGATTCAGCAATTGACTCTGAACACCGTGGACCTTGCGAAGAAGGTTGTTACTGACTATCTGGATGTTATTACGAAGGTTGCGGTTACTCCGACGTACTACATAGGTCTCTCAAACAAAGGTACACTTGACATCTATGATGGCACTGTTCGAGTTCAAGAGCCTGGTGGTGAGATCGTCGCTGACTTTGAACCAAAGGACTATAGAAAGTACTATGGTGAACATGTAGCAAAGCACAGCTACGCAACTCACATGTACTACAAACCAGCAGGATATCCCGAAGGTATCTGGAGAGCCAATACTTTAGCAAGGTGTAATGTTAATGAGAGGATGGCTACTCCACTAGCTGACGCGGCGCTAAAAGAGATGCGGGAACTTGTTGGCAGACCATCGCATCATACATTTGCATACCATTATGCGAGAATCGTGGAAACGGTCCAAGCATTCGAATGGATTGCCAAACTTCTGAATGATCCAGATATTTGTGACACTGATGTGAAGGTTTCAGATGTTGAACCTAAGGCTGGAAACGGCGTGGGTATTGTTGAGGCTCCCCGTGGAATACTGATGCATAACTATGTGTCAGATGACAAAGGAATGCTTACTAAAGCAAATCTGGTCGTTGCGACAAACAACAACATCGCAGGCATCGAGAAGAGCCTCATGGTCGCAGCCAAGCAGATATTTGAGGACAAGGCTCACGAGGGTCTCACTCTCCCTGAGCCTATGGTAAAAAGATAATGGTGTAAATCATGACGGACGAAATACCTGAAGGAATACTGAACCTCATTGAGATGGTGGTTCGGTGTTACGACTGCTGACTATCATGCGGCGCTCATTTGGTCATTGTTGACGATGAGGGTCGCGAGTTAGTCAGGAAGGAGCTAGTGACCGGCGGCGGATGAAGGCGCGGCTGCAAACAAACGAGCCGCGTCAGACACACCCCGCAAAGGTGCGCTGGTCGCACTCCTTCCATCCTTTCTCTTTTCACCAAATATGAATAGTAGAATATATGAGTAGTATAGTTATAGTCGTAGTGCGAGGAGAATGACAAACACTATTGCTGAACAAGTGAAGCGTAGAAGAGACCTTGACCAAGTGAGAACTGCTATCGAAGCTAGACGCTATACAGGTCTTGAAACTCTCACAATGGGACTAAAACTCTCAGCATTGGCGTTGAGGATAGCTGGTGATAGATAGATGGAAGAATTCCCTGAGATTCTGCAACTTGTCTGTTCCTACTTGGATGAAAATAAAATCAGCTATGTAGTGGTTGGAGGAGTCGCCGTCATGTATCATGGTGTTCCTCGAACTACGGTCGATATTGACTTCATACTTCAGATTGAGGAGGATGCTATACCCCCCTTTGTTGAATTTCTAGAGTCAAAAGGATTTGCGGCTTCAGTCGAGGATATTCAAACTGCCCTTCGTGAAAAATCACACAGTACATTATTCTTCAGAGATAGTCTACTTCGTTTAGACATTCAAGGAGTATATTCTGAATTTGATAGACTCACTCTTGAGAGAGCGATCCCAGTAAACCTGTTTGGTACAACAATCATGATTGGTTCTGCTGAAGATACATTCGTAAATAAGATTCTCTTCCAAGGAGAGCAAGACTTGAGGGATGCTCTTGGAATTTTCGTCAGAAATCATGAAAACCTTGATCTTGATTACATCCATTCTACCTCAAGCATGCTTGAGATACAAGACATACTAGAACAGTTTTTGAAAGACTCAAAGACTCGAGAATAATATTGTCCAAGTAAAGGTTCGTTGGTCGCACCTCCTTCCATTCTTTCTCTTTTCGTTCCAAAGCTCATTTACGAATCTCGATGTTCTATCTTTGTTGACTTGCTCCTTCTTCATGACCAATTTCGTAACATCAAGAATCACACGTATAAATATCCACAATTTAGGTCAGTAAATTATCAGAAGTCTTAGGTGGTGATATTGAATGGCTTGGATTGGCGGTACTGCTGGTGCTGGTGCTGCTGCAGCAGCCAGAGCACAGAAACAGAGTAATGGGAAAGCAAAATGGGTTTACATGGTGTCGGTTGTTATTGCATTGATTGCTTTTCTGATTATTTTTTCACGAGTATGAGGTGCGATCATCACACCTCCGTCTTTTCTCTTTTCAATTTTTTTTCATTTTTGGTCTTCATAGCATTTTTGGCAGCGTACCAGCCTGTGAGGATTGCAGTAGGTATTCCCGCTGGACTATAGGCCCATTGACCTGCTTGGTATACATTTGGAATCGACGTCTTCACTGAGCTAGAAATCTTTCGGAGATTGTTTACAACGGGAACGGGTGATTTATACGACCAACCCACGATCGCCCCTTCTGAACTTCCTGCTACCGATTCAATACTGAGTGGGGTTGAAGATGATTGAAAGATTACCTTGTCTTTCAAACCTGGATAGATAGAATTCGAGAGGGTATCCAACATGCGGTTTTCGATCTCGATACGGAATTCTTCATACCAATTGGCATCCTTGACTTTTTTCATTAAATCGTATTCAAAGAGCATGCTTATTACCAAACCCGTTTTCCCCTCAGGAGCCAATGCGGGGTTTCTAAAAGCAGGAATTGAAATCTCATATGTCGTTAATTGACAATATTTGTTCAACCACTGCAGAATTTGTTCCCTAGATGTAGTTTCATAATTCTCGATTAAAGAATCGAGTTCCGACCAATGTAACTCTCCCAAGCCTTTTTTCGATGGTGTATAGAAGAAATGTCCATTTGAAATAGAGCTAAAAGCTTCCAAGGGCATATCTACACCAATGAACATTGAATAAACAGAATCGCAACCATGTTTTGAAAGAAGAAGCTCCTTCTGTTCGAAGATTTTTCGAGTAATTTTCTCATCCAAACCACGGGTGTCTAATATTCTATATAGTGTCTTCAAATCCGCGCTCCAGATGAGAGAATCGAATGAATACGAGTTACCATCCTTATCCTTCACTTCTTTTTCAGAAAGATTGACTTTTACAATTTTGGTACCTGTCTGGATTTTTCCATCCTTTTCAATGATTTTTTCCATGATTGCCTTTGGTAACTCGCCTGTGCCTCCCCTTGGATATATGTAATCAGTATATGCATAGAAGTAACCCAAGGCGAAAAAGGTCGGTGTCTTCTTGAAGAAATGCTGGGCAATGATATCGATTAGGGATTGATTTGAACTCAGTTTCTCCAAAAAAGATTCAACAGGTTCGTTCTGTCGGTTCATTCGACGTAAGGCGAATATGAATTTTCCCAACCAAGGAAGGAGTTCTTTGAGATAAGCTCTGTCATTCTTCATATCTCTAAAGTTAGGATTATCAATACCGTACAAAATCGCCATGTCTTTCATAATTCCCTCAATTTTCGAGATGATCTTGTCGATATCGTTGATGCTTTCGGGATACAATTTCTCTAGCAATCGTTTATAGTCATCCAAGCTAGTTTTCGAATCAAGATTGATAACATCATTCTCGATTCCTATTGAAACGGGGCTATCAAGAAATTCAAGCTCAATTCCGAGTTCTTTTAACATCGGGTGAATTATTCCCGCATTTAGGATTGATCTTGCACCTGCATCAAATGTGAATCCTTCTCGCTGAAATGAGTTAAGGAGTCCGCCGCATCCTTTGTTCTTCTCTAGCAAAAGGACGTCATGTCCTGTTTTTGATAAATAAGCAGCAGCGGTCAATCCTGACATGCCCCCACCAACAACAATCGTTTGATGACTTTTCTCGCTCACTCTAGACCCACCAATTCTATTGTTTTATGCCAGAGCTCCTCCGCTACATCTCGATCCAGTGCTGGAGGTGCAGGTTCTTCCTCGGTTGTAAGATTGAAGAACTTCCCACTTATTCCCTCGACTTCTTTTGAAACTCCATGATAGTATAACGCAGTTGCTGATCTTTCAGGTGATTTCAAGGTTCGGTTAACAATTTTCGTCTTAAAGAAACGATACAATCGACCATTGTTTAGGCCCATATTGGATTTGACATCTCCAGGGTGCACAGCATTTATGGTTACGCCACTATCCTCGAAATATTCTGCAAATTTTATTATCGAAAGAAGCTGTCCAGTTTTCGCAACGCCATAGCTTCCCAAGCCAGAATGTCGACGCTTCTCATATTTGAGGTCATACAGTCCTATACCAAACACAGCAAAACGATGACCCTCTGAATTGACAAGGATGATGCGTGTTTTTCCTTGTGCCTTCAATTTATCCTTTAACATGTAATTCAGGATGAAAGAACCAAGGTAGTTCACTTGAAACACGAGCTCATTACCATCTTCGGTGTATATCTTCTTCGTTGAATAAAGACCAGCATTATGGATAAGAACATCGATTTCTAGGTCAGATTCTAAAAGCTCCTTTCCAACCTTGCGTACATCAGGTAATCTTGCAAAATCTGCGATCTTGTAATCGCATTCTACTTGATACCCGATTCCTGATGTAGCACCTGTAATGATCACCAAGCGTCCTTTGAAATCATCATTACATACCTCTGGCTTTTTTCGGTTATTACGCATCATAGCAAAGACGTTGGAAAGCTTGTATTGTTTTAGATACTTGATTTTACTCAAACCAGTCACCCGAATAACTTCTTCATGAACATCCTGTACACTTTGGAAATACCTGGGATATTATCGAAAACATCGCCCCACAGGTCGTAGTAGTCTCTTTGCTCTATGATTTTCCCTTCCTCATTTAGGGTGATTCTACTAAGTCCGTATATAGTTGAAGTTCGCGTTTGCCTGAAGTTCAGTGTCATCTCCCACTCGAAAAACAACAATTTACCTTCCATCATAATGTTTGTTATCTTCATCTTCAAATCTTGTGATCTGTTGGTCAGGCGTTCAGTCATTGCCTTGAATTCTCTCATACCATGTATTTCTTGAATACAATCACGAAAGTAAATGTCTTCATCATAATACTGTAGGATATGAGACCAATCAGGTCTACCCTTGGTATTATAGATGGTCGTCCACAAATCTGTGAATTGCTCTATATTCTTAATACGATAAACCATTGTTTTGACCTCATTTTTAAGTGACAGCTTCTTTCTCGATTATTATTACTGGATTAATTTAGAATAATCACTTGGCATGATTTTTAAGGTTCCTTTAAAAAGCAATAGAAATACCAAAACTCTAGTTTGACAATAGATTTCTATTCGAAATGAAAAGGATTGCAAAGATCAAGATGATGGGATATGCAGAATGAGAAATCTTCCTCGACTTAGTGCTTCGGTCACACTCCTTTCATTCTTTCTCTTTTCAGTCTTAATCTACAATTGTAACCAGGTGCCAATTCCTATCTCAAGTGCTCTTTGATATACCAATGGAGCAACAACCATATCATCCATGGCTAGTCCGAGATTGCACGTGATAGTGTGTTCATCATAAGTTACTCGACCAGGTTTGTGACCCGCCACCAGCTCCCCTAAATCTGCATGAATTGGAGGAATGTCTTGAAAATAACCCATTGTTTGGTAATGACGGAGTTGAGGAACATCGTCAATGCAAAATTTGTCGGACTCCCTTAATTCGTTAGGGTGACAGTAGGAATCAAAGTCCACTAAAGAAGCGAGCTCCTTCCATTTTCCTTTGCTACTTTTCTTGTTCCCTAGGTCCGAATCTTACGTACAATCACAATTACAACAACAGTAATGATGGCAATCGCCGTTACTACAACGACTATTATGAAGGGATCAATGGGCTCAGTATGCTCAGTGGGCTCTATAGGCATCATTTTTGTCCAGTTGTCTGTATTGTAGTCATACGCCCAGAGGTCATTGGTTATATTGTAGGACTCAGGAGCCTCAAACTGACCACCACTGTACAAAACTGTCTTATCAGATTCAGGGTCATAAGTCATGTACTGTCTGGCCCTTGGGCTAGGCTCTGGATTTGGCGTCTTCTCCTCCCATGTGTTGGTGTTGTAGTCGTATACCCATGTTTCAGACACTATATTCTCCTCATACCAATCTAGTGCGCCTCCAAACATGATCACCTTGTCTGATTCTTCATCATATGCTAAGTCACAATTTGATGATGTAGGATTCTCGGCAGGATTCATCTCAGACCATGTATTGGTATTGTAATCGTATACCCATGTGTCTGTGTACATTACGATTGGCCAGGTGATATACCCCCCTCCACCATAGAGGATGATCTTGTCCGACTCTGAGTCGTATGTCATTGCAGCTACACGATTCGATGGTGCATTCGAGGGATTCATGTTGGTCCAGTTGTTTGTATTGTAGTCATAGGCCCAAGTATCTCCATAAAAGTTACCTCCATCACATATGCCTCCGAAGAGAATGCAAATATCAGATTCGCTGTCATATGTCATCCATGCCATCAGTCTTGGAGGAGGCATTGTTGTAGGATTCATATTGGTCCAGGTGTCTGTGTTGAAATCATATGCCCATGTATCATTCCAGTTCTGGAGTGTGCCCCCTCCTCCAGTTCTGTGACCACTGAACATGATTATTCTATCTGATTCTATGTCGTAGGTTAATGCATGGCCAGCTCGTGCAGGTGGAACAGTTGCTGGCGACATCTCTGTCCATGTGTTAGTGTTCAGATGGTATGACCAAGTGTCATTATAGTCTGCAGCAGTGAAGTCGGATTTCCAGCCGCCGAACAAAACAATGCGTTCTGATTCACTGTCGTAGGCTATTGGTGAGGAGTTCCTCGCTGGTGGCATATCTTCAACGGTTTGAGCTACTACATGGTGCGGAAGAACACTGAGTATCAGTATGCAGAAACAAGAAAAAGCTATTAGTTTGGTTTTCAACTTCAAATCTCCCATTACTCATTGAGTTAACTAAATTAATACAACAAACTAATATATTACATTCTTATTTAAGTTAATTGGTTTAATGCAACTATTTACACAAAAAAGGATTGATTTAAAAGGTTCGATGAAACATTAGTCTATTGTCAAAGAGTAGTTAACTTCACACTGATTAGGAGTATCTAGAATGTACCTAACACTTCGATATCCCACTCCCACGCAAGGGCTAATCTGGCTGAAACGAAGGCAGAAGGTAAGACCTTCAAGAATAGCCAAGGAATTTGATGTGTCCCGTCCGTTTGTCAGTCAGGCTCAAAGGATAGCAGAAGGACGTATCCGAGATCTTCTCAACCATACAGCATCGATCAATAGAATCAAACTGCGAAAAATGAGTGGACAATATGGATTTGCAGTTGGGTTTTGTCCAGCACAGAATATGGATGCATACATCCTCTATTCACCAACAATAGGAATACAAGTCTGGTTTGACCATGAGGGAGAATGCGATTCTTGTACAGATATTCAGGTGTGCAAAGAGACTCTGACTCAACTAGGATCTGAATGGGAGATTCCATTGAAGAGGAGCTTACCACCTTCAGAGCTTAGCGGCTATCTATTCGGTGCAATAATGAGGAGGCTTGAATGGGTCACATAGATCGTTTAATAAAGTCGATAATTTCATCTTTCAAACCCTGTCCCAAACCTAGGATAGGTCCCAACAGACGTCCCCTTAGATTTCCCCTCCCTGATAACATCAGAAGCCGGAGGAAGAGAGCACAATTTCTGGCTGTTGGAATGGTTGTGCTTACTCTGGCTGGTATGTCCCTTATGAGCTATACGTGGTTCTACTTACCCCCCTTGCAGCAAACTAATCATAAATACAACATCAACTCTTTGATAATAAGAACAAACGAAAACGGTGATCAGCTCTGGAATTATTCCCATATCATAGCTATGGAAGTAAGCTTACCTGACACCAATGCCGGATGGGTGGATGTTGTAGAGTGCAGTGATGGAGGTCTAGCTCTGATAGCTCCTTCTCTCAACCGAAAAGATGGCATAACTACTTGGTCATTATTGTTGACTCGATTAGATAGCAGAGGAACTCTGTTATGGACACAATATTACGATGGTTTCAACCCTGAGCTTGGTTTCTCCATTATTGAATCACGAACCGGTGGATTTGTCATTGCTGGTACAAATCGATTTCTAGACACAAACACGAACCGATGGAATCGAGATGTTTTCCTTCTACGCACGGACTCAAATGGTGAGAAGATATGGCTGCAAACCTATGGTGAATCTAAGGACGAATGGGGATTTTCAGTCATTGAGTGCACTTCTGGTGGTTTTGCCTTGGCTGGTATGATTGAGGTTAGAAACATGACCATGGATAGTGTGCTATTAATTCGTATAGATGAAGATGGTACTGAGATCTGGAAAAAAATCCAAGGTATGGCATCACAGGATGTAGGGTTATCGCTTGTTGAATGTAATGATGAAGGATTTGCCATTTCTGGTTCTGTTCAAGCTGAAGGACGTTCTGATATGGATGTAATATTGGTCCGTACAGATTTGAATGGCAACCGGCTTTGGAGATTTGTGGATAATCAAACATCAAATAATCGTGGATACTCATTAGTCGAGCTGAATAACTGTGAATTTGCTATCACTGGCGCAATGAGAAAACCACCTGATTATGGAGGAGGTTGCATGGATTTGCCAAGAGAAACATTGCTAATGCAAGTCGATACGAACGGTGACTTATTATGGAATCGCAGTCTACATGACAAGAATTGGGAACCTATAGCATATGGGGGCTTTTACCTAGATTGCTGGAGTTGTTCAGTCATAAATCCACGAGAGGGTGGTTTTGTACTCGCTGGGACCGTAGATACACATTATACTATTCGCGATTTAGACATGTCCCTTTTTAGAGTTGATGAAACGGGTTATGTGCTATGGATTCGCACTTTTGGTTTAAAATCTTGGGAGATCAGCTCGTCACTTGTGGAGAGTGACTCAAGAGGTTTTGTAATAGCTGGAGTTCAGATAATTCCGTGTTAACAGTTTTGGTTTGATATGATGTTTACAATGGCAGGCACGTGCCAATTCCTTTCTCGATTGCTTTTTCATACAGTAATGGTGCAACAGCCATGTCATCTATGGCTAGTCCAAGGTTGCATGCGATAGTGCGTTCCTCAGGTGTTTCTCTCCCCAACTTGAGTCCAGCGACCAACTCGCCCAGGTCTGCATAAATTGGAGGAATATTTTGAAAGTAACCTACTTCCTGGTAATGTCGGAGTTGTGGTATATCATCGGTACAGAATTTGTTAGACTCCCTCATCGCATCAGGATGCCAATATGAATCAAAGTCCACTAGGGAGGCAAAGGCACCCTCATCCATCCATCCCGCCTGTATTGTTGCATGTGGTGTCTTCAGAATCGGTCCTGCCGTCACTATAATGTCGCATCCAGACACTGCATCCTTGGGATGGTCGACACGTATCACTTCCAATCCATGACGCTCTTCAATCTCTGTTGCATACTTAGCAGAAGCTTCAGGATCAATATCATATGCCATCACTTGTTTGAGAGGGAAGTCGACATATAGAGCTTCGATATTACTCCGACCCTGAACACCACAGCCTAGAATACCAACGACCGATGACTCGGGATGTGCCAGATGTTTCGCAGCAATTGCAGTTGCAGCACCCGTTCGTTTAGCTGTAATCCACACACAGTCCATCACTGAGATTGGTAAACCTGTTTCCGGATCATTCAGAATCAATAGACCAGAAATGTATGGCAACCCTCTCTCTTGGTTTTGTGGGAAACCACTAACCCATTTAACTCCTGCAGACTTCATCGCGGGAATGTATGCAGGCATCGCGTGAATGAAATTGTCACCATTGCCAGGATGGATTCCCGGTTTTGGTGGCATTTCAATTCGTCCCTCTGCTTTTTCTGCAAATGCGACTTCAAGTTGTTCGATTATCTCCCTTATGGAAATGTTGATTCTATTGATGTCTGCTTGTGAAATATAGAGCAAGCGATTTTCTGATTCTGACATTAAAAGCACCAAGAAACTCCATTTGGACTCCAAGCAGTTATACATTATGGGAAGAGTCGCAAGAGAAACAGATCGAGTTTAAGCAACAGTCTTGGAAGGATTCTTTTACCGCTCTTCGCTCCTTTTTCTCTATTAATCTTGAATTTGAATAGTTCCAGTGAATCCTAGTAGCCTTATTTGGGAGGTTAAGTGATAGTTACAAATTGTAAGTTATAATATTATAATCAGATAAAAAATATTTATATCAAGCTCATACTAGCACAATTATTGTAATCCAGAGGGATACTTATGTCCAATGGAACATTCGAACCTAGAATTGTTGCTTTTCTTTGTAATTGGTGCAGTTATGCGGGTGCAGATTTGACTGGCACAAGTCGTATCCAATACTCTCCCAACATAAAGGCTCTACGTCTAAATTGCTCAAGTCGTATAGATCCTACATTTGTAATCAAAGCAATCATGTCTGGAGCGGATGGCGTACTTGTAGCTGGCTGTCATCCAGGAGACTGTCACTACAAGTCTGGGAATCTTTACACAAGACGGAGAGTAATGATGCTAAAGACAGTTCTTGAAACTATTGGAATTCCCCCTAACAGACTGAGGTTGGAGTGGGTTTCTGCATCTGAGGCTATTAAGTTCGCTACGGTAGTTAACGATTTTGTAGAAGAGATCAAAGAGCTTGGTCCCAATTCTATAGGAGGTCGTTGAATGATAGAGTATAAGCAAACAATCTGTCCTTATTGCAGCTGCGGTTGTGGAATCTATCTAGTGATAGAAGATGGAAAGATTATAGGTCAAGAGCCTCAGAATGAACATCCAATAAACGAAGGTGGAAATTGTCCAAAAGGGAGGAACGCCTATCAGTTTCTATATTCTGAAGACAGATTGAAGACACCTCTTATTAGGAAAAATGGGGAACTTGTTCAGTCTACCTGGGATGAAGTATTCGAGCTCATTACTAGTAAGTTGAAAGAAGCAGAACCAAATGAGTTTGGTCTCCTTGCTTCAGGAAAAAATACCAACGAGGATGCCTATGTCCAGCAGAAGTTTACAAGGGTTGTTATGAAGACCAATAATGTTGAGTATTGTGGACGATTGTGCCACTCATCAACTGCTGCAGGGCTTGGACCAACCGTGGGATCTGGAGTCATGCCAATCTCGCAAATGGATATTGAGAAGACTGACTGCATATTCCTTGTAGGTATCAATCTCAAAGAAACATTCCCATTGATGGCAAAAAGGGCAATGCGGGCAAAGGCAAAGGGTGCGAAAATAATCGTAATGGATCCAAGAAAGACAATTACAGCAAGAGAACTAGGAGATATCCATCTACAACTTGAAGCTGGGACGGATGTTCTTGTTCTAAACTCTTTGATGAAAATCATCCTTGAAAATGAGCTCGAAGATAAGGAATTCATAGAATCTCGGACAACAGGAATAGAAGCCCTTCGTGAACACCTGACTTCTCTTGATCTTCAAGAGATGTCAAAAATATCTAGTGTGTCTTTGAAAGACTTGAACAAGACAGCTCGTATGCTTGCTAAAGCTAAAACATGTTGTGTAATCTACAACCAAGGACTCAATCAACACACAACTGGTACTGATGGTATCAAGGCCCTAGCTACTCTAGCTCTCATTATTGGGCAATATGGAAGACCAGGTACGGGTCTATGTCCCACACGTGGTCAAATCAACGGTGAGGGTACCGGTGATATGGGCTGTCTCAATGTATTTTATCCGGGATTCCAAAGGGTTGGTACACCAGCTGAACCTCACATTAAATTCGGTGAACTTTGGGGCGTAGAAAATCTACCTGCTGAGCCTGGTTTGCCCTACACAAAGATGATTCAACAAACTAAGTACATGTGGATAATTGGTACTAATCCAATGATGGCTGCTCCTGATGTTGATAGAGTGAGAGAATCTCTTGAGGCTAAGGAGTTGTTAATAGTACAAGATATCTATCTCACTGAAACTGCTCAATTGGCTGATATTGTTCTTCCAGTGAGTACGTGGGTGGAACGTGAAGGTGTTCACGCTTATGTTGATAGACGAGTACAAAAAATCAACAAGCTTGTTGAACCACCGGGTGATGCAAAACCTGACTGGTGGGTTGTCTGCCAGGTGGCAAATAGGATGGGTTTCAAGGACAAGTTTGATTTCTCATCTCCAAGTGAAATCCTCGACGAGATAAGAAAAGTTGTACCTCCTTACAGAGGGATAACCTATGAACGTCTTGAAAACACATTGGGTGGTATCCAATGGCCTTGTCCATCTGAAGATCATCCAGGAACTTCAACTTTCTTCACAGAGAAGTTCAACACACCTGATGGATTGGGACACCTACAAGTTATAGAGTATAAACCTCCAGCGGAATTGCCTGATAAAGCGTATCCATACATCCTTTCAACAGGGAGAAGTATATTTCATTATCACACAGGAACTATGAGTCGTCGAACGCCAAAGCTGGATGCTGAAGTTCCAATTAACTACTGCCAAGTTAATCCAAAGGATGCTGCTGCGAAGAACATCACAGATGGATGCAAAATCACTCTAAGTACAAGGCGGGGATCGATTGAAGCAAAAGCTCGATTGACAGATGATGTTCCTAAAGGATTTGTCTTTCTGCCATTTCATTTCAGTGAATCATGTGCTAATAAAATAACAAATCCTGTCCTTGACCCATCATGCGGAATGCCAGAATATAAAGTATGTTCAGTGAATATTGAGGTGGTAAAATGAATCCAGAAATGTTCATAGCTCGTTCATCTGATTCAGATATTCTAGAAAAAGCAGATTCAGGAGGAGCAGTCACATCCATACTCAAGTGTGCCCTGGAAACGGGTGAGATTAATGGTGTTGTCACAGTGAAATCCAACAGTGGTGATCGGTTTTCAGGTGTTTCTGTTTTGATAACTAATCCTGAGGATTTGACAGATACAGCAGGATCGCTTCATTGCTCACTACCAAATATTCCCCGATTTGTGAAGGAGTATCTTGAAGGAGCTGCAAACATGAAATTGGCTATAGTTGGTAAGCCTTGTGATATCAGAGCAATCATTGAGCTTCAAAAAAGGAAGCAGATTGACATTGACAATGTGATTCTCATTGGTCTGAATTGCACTGGGACCATAACGCCAGCAACTGCAAGAAAGATGTATATTGAAGAGTTCAAGGTTGACCCAAGTGCTGTCATAAAAGAAGATATTGATGATGGAATGCTTACAATTACTCTTGAAGATGGAAATGTCAAATCAATGGATCTTGCGAAGCTTGAAAAGAAAGGTTTAGGCCGCCGCGAAAATTGTCGTCGATGTGAGTTTAACATACCAACTTTCGCAGACCTCGCTTTTGGAAAATGGGGGACAGAGGAGCTAGAAGAAGCTGGGACATTTGTCGAGGTATCTTCTAACAAAGGACAATCGCTGTTTAGGAAAGCAATAGATAATGGTTACATTAAGATTGACACTCCCAATAAGACAAGTATCGAATTAAGAGCAAGAAAAGACAAGACTGAGCTTGAACGTGCAAGAATGTGGAGAGAACATGATTTCAAACCTCTGCTTGAACTGAGTTTTCCAAATCGATTCAAATATTGGACAAGTGAGTTCAAGAAGTGCATCAAATGTTTTGGCTGTCGAGACGCATGCCCAATTTGCTATTGTGAAACTTGCTTGCTTGAAGCCAATAGAGAGTTCTTAGTAGGTGGTGAAATACCTCCCAATGGAATTTTCCCTCTTACACGACTTGCCCACGTTGCTGATTCATGCATCGGTTGCGGACAGTGTCAAGATGCATGTCCAATGGAATTACCATTATCCAAGCTATTCACTCTCTTAAACTCGAAACTCAGTGAGATTTTCGATTATGTGCCCGGTATTGATGTTGAGCAAGGTCCTCCAACAACTATTGCTAGAGATGAGGAACTAATGATTGATGATACTTTTCTAAAAATATCATCTATAATGAAAACAAGCAGAGTAGAAAAAAAGGAAGAACTAATGACTAGCGGTAGATGACAACATAAAATGAAACAACTGTGAAGGGCAATTTTTTCGCTATGGCAATAGAAACCACCTTTTAGAGCTTATGAATAAAATATTATGTCGTATCAAAAACATCTCATCGTCAAGACAGGTGTTCGTACTCCTTATGTGGGTATAATGAGTACATCAAACAAGCAAACTGGGGAGTAACCATTGTACTCGTACGAGAATCGGACCGAAGCAGGACAAGTCTTAGCTAAAAAATTGAAAGACAATCGATTCGAAACTCGTCCTGTTGTTTTGGCAATACCAAATGGAGGTATACCTGTGGGAGTTGAGATCGCAGAAACTCTGGCTGCAGAGTTGGATGTAATAATCGTACGAAAGTTACAGGTTCCAGGAAACACAGAGGCGGGATTTGGAGCTTTGACCTCTCAGGGTTCATTGCTGCTCAATGAACGGTTGGTCAGATCTATTGGTTTGAACCAACACCAGATAGACTCAGTTGTCAAACAGACTCAGGAGCAGATTGAAAAACGGAAAGCAGACTATCGTGGTCTTGTGGGAATTGTTGATCCTACAGGAAAAGATGTAATTCTTGTAGATGATGGACTTGCTAGTGGATATACGATGATGGCCGCCATTGAGTCAGTTAAAGGTCTAAGACCCAATAGCATAATCGTTGCAGTCCCAACCGCATCATCAAGTGCTGCTAATCTAGTAAAAGGATCTGGTAGTGTACTCATTTGTCCACGTATTGAGTCAGGTTTCATCTTTGCTGTTGCCAATGCTTACAAGAAATGGTATGATGTTCCTGATAGTGAAGTTATCGATATTCTGGAAGAATTCAGGAAATGACTTTTGCAATAGCTTAGCATCATAATTGTCTTTGAGAGAGAATACTTTAAGCAAGAACACATTCCAATTTCAGTGTGATATTATGGTGGTTGATGTTCCAAAACTTCGGAATGAATTCAAAGAACCTCATCATCTGATTACTACCTCTGACAATCAAATCCTTTTCTTAAGGAAGTGGGAACCTATAGAAGATGAAAGAAAAGAATCTGTAATTCTAATTTTCCATGGAATCACCGCATATAGTGGACCATACATGTTAATTGCTACTCCCTTAACGGAAATAGGATTCACAGTCTATGGTCTTGATTTAAGAGGTCATGGTCTCTCTGATGGTAATAGGGGTGATTATCCTAGTATAGAGAGATTCATCAAAGACCTATGCGAATCTATTCAGTTCGTCAAACAATATCATGACAAGGTTGTTATCTTAGGTCATAGCCTTGGAGTGCTGTCAGCTACATTCGTGATGAACAATTGTCTTGAAAACATAGATGGAGCTGTGCTATTAAGTGGGGCTAGAATTACTAGACCAACTGCATATCCTAGCATGTCTACACTTCAAAAACTAAAGATACTTTTCAGCACTATTATCAATCCAAAGAAACCTGTGATACGATACTACCGAGAAGGAATGGTTGGTCTTGATGATCCCCTCTTCACCTTCAACTATACGTATCGTTTCATGAAAATTGTACAGCTTCGAGACTTTACCTTCCCAGAACTTTCAAACATGCCTATCTTTGTAGGTGTGGGTGATAATGATGAACTTTTTTCAGTTGAGAACTGTCGTGCTCTCTTTGATGAGATTCCTTCTACCAACAAAATGTTTCATGTCGCTATTGGGGGAAAACATGCTGAATTTCCATTAGGAAGTCTTGATCCACTCAATAGATGGCTTGATGAGCAATTCGATTGAGAGGATAATATCTGAGTGAGGAACACTACTCGAGCTTAACCTCAACTTATAGAGTCGGAAAATTGGTTCCTAAAATTCGACACTATTTTGTTATCGCATTCGAGAGACTGCAAGGTTTCAAAAATCCACTCCATTATTTGATTTCTTCAAGGCGAAGTCTGAGTTCTTTGACTCCCGGCCATTCGAACATATTATTTGAAAAGAAGACTAGGATTGTTACCGATTTCACAAAAGGTGCTTTTCGTACTCCTTTTGTTATGGACTCGATAGTTTCTAGTTTATCTACAACGAATCGAGCAAACATTATTGGAGAAGTAGCACTAATGAATGGTGTCCAGAACTCAAGTGGATATTCCTTCCTAAGCCAATCTGTCACACTTTCGTGATTTGAAATATTCTCATCCCATTCAATTCGCAGAAGGATTTCAGTGAGTCCTCCTTTTCCTAGATTCCAATATACTGAGAAATCGATTCCACTGCCTTCATGCAATTCATCTATAACTCGTCGAACTCTTCTTGCGGTCATCCCTGTCATTTCTGCTAAATCCGCTATGGACATGCGCGGATCGTCAACTAAGTGTTTCAGTACCCTAAGTTGCAAATTTGTTAATTCAACTTTCTTGCCTCTGGGATAAACAAGAACATGAATCTCTACATTTGTCACTGATTTTAGGGTTCTTAAAAACAATCCAAAATCAGATAGAGCTTGTACTCCACTCGTAACTGCAAAGACGGAGTAAAGCCCACCTTTTCCACAAGCAACGTGGGAAACTTGTACAACTGAGGAGTTCTTTCTCATCTCACTAATAAATTCGTCTTGAAATTCCGATCCATCTGTTTGGACAATAGCGATTATCAAATCAGAGTCAATCATTTCAAGGCTGAGAGTTGTCATAAAGCGGTCAATTATACCTGAATCAAGTAATTTCGTGAGTCTTTTCCTAATGGCAGTGGATGACAGACCTAGCTTGTTGGCCATCATTTGGTAAGTCATCCTGCAATCAGAATCAAGCTTTAAGATGATTCTTTTATCGATGTCATCCATAGAAATCACTTTATCCTAAGAAATCTAGATTCCTCAATTCATATCCATTTATGTTTCGGTTGAATTGATAGATTGATTCATCTTTTCTTTTCCCATTTCTTGCTAAGTGAAAAATAGCACATTCAACACGTTCCGCTAATCACTAGCACATAGCTCATAAGTAGAGTTGTACTATTACCAAAATCGACTCCAAAAGAGGGAGCTACCTGATATGGTACTGAAAACTGGTGCGGAATATATCGAGAGCCTCAAGAAACGCGGACCTCTCAGAATCTATTTACTTGGAGAAAAGATTGAGAATCCAATAGAACATCCAATCATTAGGGCTTCAATTAATTCAGTCTCTCTCACCTATGACTTGGCTCACAATCCTGAATATTCAGCTTTAATGACTACGAAGTCCATCATAACTGGAAATACAATCAACAGATTCTGCCATCTACATAATAGTACAGAAGACCTTCAAGATAAGGTCAAAATGCAACGTGTACTTGGTCAGGTTTCTGGAACATGTTTTCAGAGATGCGTGGGTATGGATGCACTTAATGCTGTCTTTCTCACAACGTATGAGATTGATCAGAAGTTTAAGACAGACTACCATCAGAGGTTCATAGAGTATATCAAACTAGCAGAGGCTGAAGATTGGACCATAGACGGATGTATGACTGATCCTAAGGGGGATCGAAGTAAAAGACCTTCAGAACAAAAGGACCCAGATGTCTTTGTTCATGTGACTGAACGTAGGGATGATGGTGTTGTGATAAGGGGAGCTAAGGCTCACCAGACAGGAGCTGTCAATTCTCACGAGCATCTGATAATGCCAACATTGGCTATGAGGAACGAAGACAAAGATTATGCAATCTGTTGTGCAGTTCCCGCAGATGTAAAAGGCATCACATATTACTATGGTCGCCAGTCATGCGACCTTCGTCGACTTGATGAAACAGAAGCTGGAAATGTGGACTGTGGAAATCCAGTATATGGTGGACAAGAGTGTCTGATCGTCTTTGATGATGTTTTTGTACCAAACGAGCGAATCTTCATGAACGGTGAAAGCGAGTTCTGTTCACGCCTCGTTGAATCTTTCGCAGCATACCACAGACAGAGCTATGGTGGATGCAAGGTTGGAGTCGGAGATGTATTGGTGGGTGCCGCAGCATCCATTGCTGAATACAACGGTGTCGAAGGTGCATCTCATATCCGTGACAAAATCACCGAGATGGTTCATCTTAATGAAACCCTCTACTCCTGTGGAATTGCATGCTCTGCTGCTGGTCACAAAACACCTGCTGGTAATTATCTCGTAGACCTTCTCTTGGCAAATATCTGCAAGCAGAATGTAACTAGATTTCCCTATGAGATCTCTCGATTATTGCAGGATATTGCAGGAGGACTTTTTGTGACATGTCCAAGTGCACGAGAGTTGAGCAATCCTGAAACTCGTAGTATAATAGAGAAATATCTTGTTGGAGCTGAGGGCGTTTCTACAATGGACCGAGTCAAGATGTTGAGGTTAATAGAGAATCTGACTCTAGGAAGAGCAGCTGTGGGATATTTAACGGAATCTATGCATGGTGCAGGATCTCCGCAAGCTCAACGAATCATGATAAATCGCTTGAGTGACCTGGAAGCGAAAAAGAAACTCGCAAAATCATTGGCACAGGTATCGGACTAATTATAATCTTACCACCATGATAATAGCTCCTTTCCAAACTTGCAGGTGTAGGCCATTTCATAATCAGTCATGAATGTCAATATTCGTGAAATATATGATGACTGTCAAGTTGAAAGATGAATACCTCAGAGCAACATCAAGTTCCTCAGAAGGTACTATTTTGATACATAAGACTCCCTGGGTTCGCATTTTGCTAGATCGTGACATGCAAGACACTGGCATCTGCTCTATTGAGGTAGAACTTTCTCTACCCGATTCTGCCGCTATGGGAGAATCTGCCTCCTCAGACATTATTGACCAATTCTCTAAACATCTGGAGTATCTCCAGAAACTTCGAAACTTTGGTTTTGAATTGTCTATCATCGGGAGTGGCTGCATCTACTGTGCGTCAAAAGTAATCCAAGAAACTCCTAAAGATAATCTATTTAGCGCATTACTTCCACCATAGTTTTACAAATCCTCGGATACTAACCTGCTTCTTCGCAGATGCTAAAACCCCGAACAATCATAATCTAGGTGTATGTCTTGGATCGTATTGACAAGCAAATTCTTCTTGCACTTGATGAGAATTGTAGATTATCATATCAAGCAATTGCTGAAAGTCTTGGCTTAACAGCAACAGCAATTAGAAAACGATTGGACCGACTTATTGAAACAGGTGTCATTGAAGAATTCTCAATAATCTTGAGACCAGCGATGATGAACTCTGATTATCTAGTAGCTTTAATTTCCACAGATGGTTCTGAAAATGAAGAAGAATTCATGGAACTGATTGGTTCCAACTTAATGGTTATTCAGGTAGGTCAACAGGTGACTGGTGTTGGAAGATTATACCTTATTCATTGTGAGTATGTGGGTACTGAAGAACTTCAAAATCTTGCAACATTCCTTCGAACACTAGACTCGGTAACCAACATCGAATTACACACAACATTGACTAAACGCGGCGAGAAATTTGACATCAAGAAGTTGCATCTTCGAGTTCTGAAATATCTATTGAAAGATGCCCGGATGCAAGTAAGTGAAATCTCAGCTGAATCAGGTTCGACAGCAAGACGCGTTAGCAGAGCTATTCAGGAGATGCTAGACAGTAATTCCTTCTGGTTTGCAGTAAGATGGAACCTAAGTCTAGGGAATAACACGGAGTTCTATCTCAAGATAAAATATGATGAACAGACTTCAGAGATGGAAGAGATAGACAGATGGTTCCGCGAGACCTTTCCTGATGAGTACTGGTTTTCTTTCTACTCTGCGATGGAGCCTGTCTTGTTCGCCAAATTCGTGACCGAGCACTTCAGAGATGCTGAACAAATCTCGAGAATTTCGAAGAATGCACCCTTTTCAAAATCAGTCGATGTCCTGCTATCATATCCTGTCAAGAAGTTCCCAAGACTAGGTCGAATTAAGATTGAGGAAATGATTAGTAAGATTGGGCATTAATCGATCAACTCCTTGAACAAGATTTTTTTCTCAGTAGAGCTTCCATTTATTGAGAGAATAGTCGTAAGTGTACCTTAAGTTTCTATAATCAGAGGGAGCACGAAGATGGAGCCAATGGGAACTATTACACAGTATTTCCCATTCATCGATGAAGAAACCAAGGAAATACTTGAGAATATCATGACTGAGTCATCGGACTACTATGATTTTGTGCACAAATTAGGCGAATTAGTTCTCAAAGATGATCCACCAACAATGGTTGTCTATTTCGCGATCCATCACTGCATTCTTGCATTAGAATACCCCCTCATCGATATGATCAGAGAGAAATATGGCGAGGAGCATCTCATTCTTTGTCCTAATCTCTTCATCACTTCTGCTTTTCAGGGCACGTATGAAGATGTAAAGAAAGTTCATGAACTAGCTGATGCTGTATTGGCAACAGAACCGGAAGACTGGATTGCTCTTGAAATGAATTTCATGAAGTTTGAAGCTGATATGATAAACTATCCCACAACAATATACAAGGAGTCAACAATGGATAGAATCCATGAGCTTATCGATAGTAATCCTGATTTTGGTTTCTATGAGATCATATTGAATGACTATCAGTCACATCGTGCACTTACAGATGGCGACACGGAAGAACGGTTTCTTTGTACTGAGAGAGGAATACAGATTGCAGAGAAGTATGACGATAGACTCCGAATGGCACACTTATTGATATGGAAAGCAAATATCATAATGAACCAAGATATGAAGCAATCAAGAGAATTACTGGAGGAAGCTTATCGGATTGTTGATAGCTCATTAGGACTTCCTGCATTCTATGCAGATATCCTATACAATCTAAGCATGCTGGATGCAATAAGAGGTGAGTATGATATTGCTATCAAAAGAGGTTTACAAGCTGTCAATCTCCGAGAGAGATCAGGTCTTGAAACCGGAAATGCTTCTTATTTCCTTGCACTCTACTATAACATAATAGGTGATGCTGAATCAGGTTTGGAATGGGGTTGCATGGCTGAAACCCAACTACAGTCTAGGCCATACCTGATTAACCGTGCAGTCCTCAATCAAATATGGTCACTCATTCTATTGAAAAGAATCACAGAGGCTCAAGCTCTTATTGATACAATACAAGAATCAATCATGAAATCTGGAGATGAAAAACAACTTGCTTGGCTTCATTATGTCACAGGTGCTTTGGAATTAGAGCAAGGTGAATTTCCGCAGGCTTTAGGTAGTATTGAACAAGCACTTAGAATCATTGAGAAACAAGGGTCTGCATATCTCATGGAGCTCTTTTTCTTGCATCAACTAGCTAGAGCTGAAGTCTATTCATCTCATCCAGGTGAAGAAGTTTCTCCTTCACTTGCAATTTTAGAAGACAAAGCACTTTCTGAGAATTTGCCTGGGATACTAGGACAAGTGTTGCTGCTCAAGGCTGATATTGCGCTTCAGAACAATGATGAAGTACTTCTAAGAGAGATTATTCCTCAGATTCGGTCGCTTTCAGAGAAAGAGAATCTCCAATTCTTGAAACCCCAGTTTGATGCATTGATGAGAAAATTGTAACAATCCTAACTCCACGTATAGTTGTTCTCCTACAATTTGGATTATTGAAAGTACGTGTGTTTAGATTTGCGATTGATAGATCTTGGACCTACCAACCTCCCTTGCCAGTGCCCGGAATTAGGTCAGTAATTAATACGACTATGATAATTACAATGACAACACACTCTAGTGTTATTGTCCCATGTATCATTGGACATATTACGAATATCAAGACATAGGCTATTGCAAAAATGATGATTCGTATTAGAATATCTATTCCGAACATCTTCTTATTGAATTTCTTTCCTTCACTAGTTGACAATATGCAAGTTCCTCCCAATGACGCGATTTGTTGTAAAATTTCTATTATGTTTCTTAAAAATCCTACTATGGTTTTGACTTATATGATGGATTTGCTAAACTTGAAAATCTGGCTCAGATACTGATGAACCTAGATCTTCTATTTTTTCCGTTTCATGACTCCAACAAGTACAATAACTGTTAGTGTCATCCCTATTCCAATTCCCAACACTATCCCCATCATGAACGGATCAGGACTAGTGCTTGTAGGTTGCTGTACTCTTGACACTATGAATGATAATCCCCCAACGAGTTGACATTTCACATAGATGTCTGCAACAAAGAAACGCGACTCATTTCCCTCAAAGCTTGGTCCTGGATCTACCTGCAATGAAATTGTTACATTTTCATGGCTCTTAATTACTTGTGAGAAATAATGCATTACTGTAGCATTCCAGACATCTGAATGGTTGCCTTGTTGTCTCACACATATGAAGACATAATCGTCCGTATCTGTCGGATTTCCTATATAGAAGTCTGTTTTTGCAGGTGATGAATACTCCATTACAGTAACAGCGAGAGCGCCAACATTGTTGTTGAGATTTCTATCTCTCTCATTACTTATCTCCACTTTGAGACAATATACTCCATCTGATTCTGGTGTCCAATATATCCACGCATAGCCTGCTTGATCAATAGGAATTTCTGGAATAGTGAAATCTCCAGCGTAATCCCACGAAACTCCTCCTCCTATTTCAGCGTACCAAAGAGTAACTGTCGTATCAATAGCTTTAGCATCTCCCTGATTATGAACTATTATAGAAACAGCATAGGTAATAGTTGGGTAAACACCACCCGCTAATGTGACTGGAGTGTCGCCATTGTAGACTGCGATATCTGGATTAGACCATCCGATATCATCACCAGAAACTCCAGGTCCCCATGTAGATTCATCCCACCGGTTGAAAATATAGAGATCTGGTTTTGGATCATCTGACAAGCATCTAAAGAGTGCAACTGTAACTTGATTTGAAACTATACCTTTTGCTATGACATTAACAAAACCTGTTCTTACTGATGGTCCTGGCATGGTATAGGTTGTACTCCCTGCTGGTATTGAAAAACTATAGTCCGATTCATAATAGATCTCTACATCCTCAGTGTCATA